>OAVC01000459.1_pt1 | contig 23731 bp, 4 predicted proteins | sample 1495261 | NCBI WGS metagenome assembly OAVC01 (sample SAMEA2580074, study PRJEB22360) | human gut metagenome | biome: human gut; feature: human-associated habitat; material: faeces | place: Denmark | collected 2008/2010
CGTTAAGCTTTTTCTTGATTACGGAGCCGCTATCGCCACCGTATTTCATACCATCGTCTTTAGTTGCCACTTGATGTGTCTTACCATTTTCGTCTTGGTACTTAATACGAGTGATTGCATTACCGTCTAAGTCTGGATCACCTTTATCAACGGTAATATCCGCATTACGGCCGTCTTTACCAGTTAAACCAATATGACCAACACCGTCTTTACCGGACATGGATACAGCGTCTTTACCGTCTTTGCCTGTGATACCTACTTTGCCGTCTGTACCGTCAGCACCATTAGGACCAGTAATGGATACGCCGTCCTTACCGTTTTTACCAACTTTTACCTTATCAGTAGTTAAGCTGTCAGTCTTAAGGTCTTTCGCCATCTTGATAGTAACATTACCATCTTGGTCGGCTACTGTTTTAATATTTTCGCCGGAGTATTTATCGTCAGACTCTGTACCTTCACCTTTGATAGTAACCTTTTGGCCTAAATCACGGTGGAATTCACCTGTATTACCAGCAAAATTCATACCTTTTTTCGTAATTTCATCACCTAAGTTATTAATCTTGTTATCCAAGGATTTGTGAGATTTTTGCAATTGATCTTCTGTAGCAGCACGACCACTTGTGATATTGTCAGGATCCCAATCTTTGTTTTCTAGACCTGTCACATAACCGTCTTTGCCATCAACAGATACCTTGCCTGCTGCAATCTTACCATCTTTACCATCGATAGTTACCTTGTCACCAGCTTTAATGGTACCGTTTTCACCGTCAATTGTTACGTTGCCAGCTTTAATCGTACCTTTATTGCCATCGATTGTAACTTTATCACCAGCCTTGATAGTGCCTGTAGTACCATCCAACGCGATTTGTTTCGTAGCATCAGAGCCTAATGTCACTTGATCTTTAAGACTTACTTCATAGTTCTTTGAACCATTCGCATTGGTGCTAGGTGTCACAGTAATATTATTACCTGCCGATACCGTTGTGGATGCAGCTGCTGTAGCTTTATCCAATTGAGATTTATTAACCGCATCGTTAGGGTCCGTACCGTCAGCTACATTTGTAATCTTGTTACCGCCATTATTTAGACCGTCTTTTGTAAGACTTACTGCATTGCCGCCAGCACGATTGATTGTCATACCATCACCATTGATAACAGTATTATTGCCACCGTTTGTGAAAGTAGCAGACGTCAAGCCTTTCAATTCTTTCGCCAAGCGCAATTTCAATGTATCGGAACCGTCAGAAACAACACCGATGTTATCTTCAGCAGCTAATTTGCTTTCATCGGAGATACCACCCTTAACATTCACTTTATTGTTAAGTTTCTTTTCAATCACCTTGCCTGTATCGCCGCCGTAGAGCATACCATCATCCATGGTTGCCACTTGATGTTCGCCGTTTTTGTCCTGGTAAACAATACGAGTGATACCATCAACACCGTCTACGCCTTTTGCACCTTTAACGCCTTTAGTATCATCATCGTAGCCATTCTTCACGGACATGTCGATACCGCTTGTACCGTTCACCCCATTTGTACCTGCAGGGCCTGTCAAGCCGATATGGCCTACGCCATCTTTACCGAACATAGATACAGCAGGTTTCCCGTCTTTACCAGTAACACCTACCTTACCGTCTAAGCCGTTCGGGCCTTCAGGGCCAGTGATAGTTACACCATCTTTATCACCTTTACCGACCTTCACAGTTTCAGCTTTAAGGTTCTTATTCATCTTCACATCGACAATTGTATTGCCATTTTGATCCTGTTTGATGAAAGTTTTAAGGTTTTCACCGCTGTAGTTATTATCAGCATCAGTACCTTCACCCTTAATAGTGATCTTGGAACCAAGTTTATTAGTCTGTACACCGCCACTATTAGCATCAAACTGCAAGCCTTTATTGATAACATCGTCCAATTTGGATTTGGAGGCAATGTCTTTCAATTTTACGGTTTCCTTTTTATCCGGATGATTTTTATCCTCTACAGTCAAATCAATGTTGCCATTATCATCCACCTTGTAAGCACCGTCAGCTTCAGCCGCATTTTTCGCCAAACGGAAGTCCGTAGCATTAGCGCCTTGTTTCTTAACTTCGTCGCTAACTGTTTTCAACTGATCTTCTGTTGCGGCGCGACCGGATACCATATTAGGATTTTGAATATCCCAATCTTTATTATCTAAGCCAGATACATAGTTGCCAGTATTGCCAGGGTTCGCACCATCTTCTTGTTTACCCATGGTTACAGTGCCAGCTTTCACAGTGTCGGATGCCGTTACAGATTGCAAGCCTGTTAAATTTTTAGCCAATTGCAATTGTAATTTTGCATTACCGTCAGCATCAACCGTCGCAGATGTAACACCGATATTATTTCCGGTTGCCAAATCAGATGCATTTGTCACACCACCTGTTATATTTACTAGCTTGTTAAGCTTAACATTAGATATAGCACCCATGTCGCCTTTAAATTTAAGGCCGTCGTTCAAAGTAGCCACTTCTTCGTTCGTACCATCAGGTTTTTGGTATCTAATACGAGTTGTAGTCGTACCAGGAGCACCGTCTACACCAGGTTGACCGTCACGAGTAACAGAAATGTTAGTTGTTACACCGTCTTTACCATTAATACCGATTTTACCGTCTTTACCGTTTGCACCAGTAGCAGTAATCGTTTCTACATTGAGGTTTTTACCAAGTTTCACATCAATTGTACTGTCACCGTTACCGTCTTGAGAGATTTCCGTAATGATATTAGAGTTATCCCCTTTAACGGTTACTTTGGAGCCCAATTTATTTGTTTTTACGCCGCCATTGTTAGCATCAAATTTCAAGCCTTTATTAGTTAATGCATCTTCGCTATCTTTGATTTTATCTTTCAAGTAATCCACATTAACCGCTTCGCTACCATCGTTACCTGTCGCATACGCCACATTTGTTACATGAGTACCACCAGTTTTATTAGCATAAGTAGGACCTTCATAAGTTACTTTTGTCTTATCAACGTCACCATTATTGTCCAAATTATACTTAACAGCGCGATCGTTTAATTTATCAAGGCTAGATTTAGATGCGACATCCTTAATCTTAACTGTTTCTTTACTACCTGCATGGTTTTTATCCTCAACAGTTAAGTCAACATCACCGTTAGAGTCAACCGTATAGGCGCCGTCTGCAACTGCCGGATTTGCAACTAAACGATAGTCCGTAGACGCAGCACCTTGGCTTTTAATTACATCGCTGATTTTCTTCAATTGATCTTCTGTAGCAGCACGACCGCTTACAGGGTTAGACTTATTAACATCCCAGTCCTTATTTTCAAGGCCTGTCACATAATTTTTAGTATCAGCGTGTTTACCCATTGTTACGCCGCCTGCTTTTACAGTATCTGTAGCAGTAACAGTAGTAACATTAAGATCTTTTTTCAATTTAACGCCGATTGTAGTATCATCACCAGTTTGCGTAATTTTAGTAGTGATATTGTCATCACCATTGACTGTTACTTTAGAACCAAGTTTGTTTGTTTTTTCATCGTTATTATCAGCGTTAAAACGAAGACCTTTGTTGATAAGTTCAGTTTTGGCATTATTGATATTAGTAGTTAATTCGTTTTTGGCATCGTGCAATTGACCGCCGTTTACAGCGTCCTTACTGCCTGCGCCTACAGTTCCATCAGCAACATTGGTAATCTTTTGATTATTCGCATTGAGACCTGTTGGAGATACATATGTTTTACCGCCTACAGTCAAACCGTTGCTATCAATCTTAGTATTACCTGCTGTCACGCTGTCCAAACCTGTCAATGTTTTAGCTAATTTCACATTTAATGTGCCATTGCCGTCAGATACAACACCGATATTACCATCGGACAGTGTGCCTGTAGCACCGCCTTTAACAGTTACAGTGTCGCCTAATTGTCTGTTGCTTACATTACCAGTATCGCCAGCAAAGTTCAATCCTTTATTAATTTTTGTATTAATACTGGAGATGTCTTGCTTGTTTTGAGCAATATTGCCAGCATTATTTGTGATATTTTGCTTATTATCAGCGATATCTTGTTTATTCTTGTCGATTTGAGTCTTATTAGTATTAACTTTTTCGTTTACCGCTTTTAACTGATCTTCAGTAGCACCGCGACCGGATACAGCCACAGGATTATCTACATTCCAATCTGTATTTGTAAGGCCTGTTACATGACCAGCATCACCGTCTACAGTTACAGGATGTGCTGTACCTACAGTAATTTTATTACCTAAACCAACAGTATATTCCTTACCGCCTGCTGCGTTTGTACTTTCTGTTACAGTTACATTCGCATCCTTTGCTTTTACAGTGGATGCTTTAGCTGTACCGCCGATAGCAGCTTGTAATTGACTATAGTTTACTGCATCATTAGGGTCGCTACCATTAGCAACATTAGTAATCTTTTGATTATTCGCATTGAGACCTGTTGGAGATACATATGTTTTACCACCTACAGTCAAACCACCATTATCAATCTTAGTATTACCAGCTGTAACGCTATCTAAACCTGTCAATGTTTTAGCTAATTTAACATTCAATGTACCATTACCGTCGGATTCAACACCGATATTACCGTCGGATAATGTGCCTGTAGCACCGCCTTTAACAGTTACAGTGTCGCCTAATTGTCTATTGCTTACAGTACCTGTATCACCAGCAAAGTTCAAGCCTTTATTAATTTTTGTATTAATATTGGAGATATCTTGCTTATTTTTAGCGATATCAGTTTTGTTATTCGCAATATCGCCAGCATTTTTCGTGATATTTTGCTTGTTAGTATTGATATCACTAGTATTTTTATCAATGGCAGTTTTATTGGTATTAACTTTATCGTTTACCTTTTTCAATTGATCTTCTGTAGCCGCGCGGCCAGATACAGCCACAGGATTATCTACATTCCAATCTTTATTTTGAAGGCCTGTTACAAAACCTGTAGTACCGTCAATCGTTACAGGTTTTGCTGTACCTACTTTAATAGTATTACCCAAAGTCATGTTGATAGTTGTATCACCATTGGCTTGTGTAATTGCGGCATTGATATTGCTGCCGTCACCTTTGATGGTAACTTTAGAACCTAATAGGTTGTTTTTCGCACCACCTGTATTAGCATCGAAGTTAAGGCCTTTATCTATAGTGTCTTTATTGAATTTAATAGCATCATGAATCGTGCCTTTACCGGTATTGCCGATATTGCTCATCGATAAGTTACCAGTATCAGGGTCAAGGGCTGCATTGCCACCCAAAAGACCTTTTGTAGTGTTTGCTAAGTTACCCAAGGTATTTGCAACACCATATAATTGGCTACCGTTGATTGCATCAGTAGATTGTGCATTCACACGACCTGCAGCTACATTTGTAATGGTACGTTTTACTGTATCACTACCCACGCTAACTGTAGAGTCAGCACTACCACCGGCATAGTTTTTATACCATAAACCGTTTACCAATTGATTTGCTGTGCTTACTGTAGCATCAGTCTTGGAATTAGCACCTAATGCAACAGAACGTTCATGTGCTGCATTAGCAGAAACACCTAATGCCATAGAGTTTGTCTTCTCAGCTTTACTACTTAAACCTAATGCTACAGCACCTACCGCACCATCAGAAGTAGAAGATTGCACACCTATTGCTAGAGAATTACCACCAGATGCAACAGAACCATCACCAGCTGCAACATCAGCGTAGCCATTTGTCGTACTACCCCAGCCAAGTGCAGTGGAGTGAGAACTATTAGCTGTAGCATTCGTACCCAATGCAGCAGACCCCTGTTTAAAAGCCTTAGAACCATTACCAATAGCTACTGCCCAATCACCTCTAGATTGAGAACCATTACCCATAGAAATGGCACCGCCACCACCGGCTTTTGCATCATTACCTAACGCCATGGAGGAACCACCCCAAGCACGAGCATTAGAACCGAAAGCTTGGTCATTATCTTTACCTACAACAGTTCCATTCTCATCGATACCTGCCCACGCTTCGTTACCAAGTGCAAAACCATTAGTGGAACGAACGCGAGTACTATTACCGATAGCAACCGTATTATTCCCGCTCGTATATGAACTACGGCCGATAGCTACAGCTTGTGCCCCATCAGCACTAGTGCCGGAACCAATAGCAATTGCATTTACAACCGTAGTTGTAGCACTTTGACCGATAGCAATGCCACCAGTTCTTTGATTTGCCGGAACACTTTTCCCTTTATTATCATCAACAGTTACAGTCGCACCACGACCAATAGCGATACCAGCCAAAGTTCTACCCTCGTCCGTATCTCCTCTACCTACAGATGCACCAGTACCTACTGAAATACTATAATCACCCTTAGATGCTGTATTATCACCAATTGCGATACCACCGTCGTTTTCAGCTGTCGCTCCGACACCATTTTTAATCGGTGCCCCCAAGGCATCCGTAGGCATCATAACGCCTGTCAACATAACGGCAACTGCTGTAGCACCTACCATTTTAGAGAATACAACCGACAAAGAGGAACGTTTCGTCATGTTCTTTGCTGTTTCTGCCACAACAACATAGCAGCTCTTTGTGCGATTCCAAATCACTTTAAATACTCGATTCATTAATCTTTCTCCTATAAAACTTATAAAACCTACTAACCAACTATCTACATATTTAATGAAATAACAATGATGTATCGATGATGTATTAAGAATTCATCGACATTCTTGAATGTGTATATCTAAAATACCACATATTACGGGAAAAGTAAACTTTTTTTCATTTTATTTTCATAAAACTTTTGTGTTTAAATTATTAATAATTTCGATAAAATTAAATATACTGAATATTCTGCATAAATGCTGTATTTTTTAACTATTATTCACCAACTTTCATAAATAATACTAATATGCTCCATAATTATGTACTAATATCACACCATATGTAACCAATTTATTTTCTCTTCATTATCCTGTTTTATGATAGACCATATAATAGAATGATATCTTTTCATAAACAGATATCGTACAGTGTTTCTGCCATTTTGACTCAATGTACGTACACAATTACTACATACCTACTTAAGCCAATTAACTATTGCACAATCAATAAAGGTAACATTTTATTATATAGTAAAAGGAATGACAGGTGAAATTCAAATCGCCGTCATTCCTTTTTTTATTCTAAGGCACTCTAAAGGCGTATTGGCGGGCTTTATAGGCTTTATAGAAATAGAGCATATGTGTATAAAAACAATTTATATGATTACTCCATGTGTTTTTTAATTTTTATTGTTATACTGAAAGCAGAAAGGAGGAAGAAATCTATGTCAGAACTCAATATCTTACAACAAAATATAGATAAACCAAATACGGTTACAGAAGAAGATATCGTAGTTACACGAGATAATCAAACTTTCACAATCAAAGGTCGCTTTAATGGGGAAGAAGGCGTATTCACATATGATGCGGACGTTCAACCTAACGATCAGTTACAATTTCTGCATCACAATTTTACGGCCATCGTAAAAAAAATTACATATAAGGTGATTCAAGGTCAGCGAATCACCTTGATTGCAAAATTATATGCATAAAAATATCGGGGTATTGTTAATACAAACAACACCCCGATATTTTTTATCGGTCATACAATTATAAGAAATACAATACAACACAACAACACTTAATTCTTATAATTAAATCATCTAAAATTATTGAATTGTCGGTGCATTAATCGCTTTGCGAAGGTCCACTGTGTGAAGTTCGTCCATTGCAGGAGCCGCTTTTTCATCCACAGGTTTCACGCGATTATTGCCGTCTTTCATAGCTTCGTTCAAGCTGAAGATAACCATTTCATTCATGTAGAAACGCAATTCATCATCATGTACATTGGCTGTATTGCGATCCAAGATATCGATGATTTGTTGCGCATAGTCCAATTTAGCGTCTTCAGACACCGTCGCATGGTCCGTAAAGAACTGCTTGTAATCGTTGTACAAACGATCTAATGCCAAACGCCCATAGCTATCGTTTTTATAACGATGGCTTACGATGTACCAGCTGCGACGAACATTCATGTAGTACAACACATTGTTGCGGTAACGCTCTTGACCAGTCATAACGCGGGAATCATCCATGATGCGCTTGCCCTTTTGGTCCAATTGGAATTGTGTGAAAGCATTCACTACGTCGCGAACTTCTTCGCTAGGCACGGAAAGGGCCACTTCTGTTTCAAGCACATTCAATGGTTCAGCCGGTTGTTCTGGCATCATCAATCGATCTTGAGCCGCATCCGCTTGACCTACCGCGCATACACAAGCAAGTGCCAATACAGGCATAAATGTTTTGAATTTCATAAATCCTCCTAATGACGAGCCGCCCCCCGAAGGGCGGCTTTCATATTCCTTACATGATTCTTACATGACTAGAGTATACTAAATAACCCATTTAATCAAGTCAATTTTACTTTGTAAGCCCTGCTTGTTGCATCAACAATGCAATTTGAGCCTTCATTTGTTCATTATCTTCCTTTACAGAGGATAATTCATCAATACGTTGTTGCATACGTGCGTTATCATCCTTAACAGCAGACAATTCATGGAGGCTTTCTTGCATACGTGCATTTTCAGCTTTCAACGCTGTTACCTCATCTTGCAACACATAAATGGAGCTGATTGGGCCACCCTTATAACGTTCAGGAACTGCTTTCTTCGCATCGGAAGTACCGAATTTACGAGTTACACCGGCATTTACCATGTTATGGTGGCTACCAACAGATACGCCTACATGGAACATTGTATCTTCTGCTGTGTAATGTGCAACGCCAAGAGCCGCCGCAGTTTCACCTCTGTAATTACCGATACCGGCCATCACTTGAGTTGGTTCCAATGGATCATATTGAATAGGTTTCAATGCAGACATAGCCGCCGCATGAGCGCCTACACGTTGTGTTTCGCCCGCTACGGAGTTAATAGCATTAGCTAACCCATCTGTAGCACCTTTCAATTGATTTACGTTAACTGCATCAGTGCCGTTTACACCAGGGCCTACATTGGTAATTGTATTACCGCCGTTGTTGAGGCCATCTTTAGTAAGGCTTACTGCATTACCGCTAGCAGGTGTAATTGTTACACCGCCACCGTTCATAACAGTAGTATTACCTGCAGCATCCTTAGTGGTTACTGTTTCAAGACCTTTCAAGTCTTTCGCCATACGAACCTTAAGGTTGCCAGTACCATCAGATACGACACCTAAATTGTCTTCTGTAGTCAACTTGCTAGCATCAGTAATGCCACCCACTACATTAACTTGTTCGTTAAGCTTTTTCTTGATTACGGAGCCGCTATCGCCACCGTATTTCATACCATCATCTTTAGTTGCCACTTGGTGGGTCTTACCGTTTTCGTCTTGGTACTTAATACGAGTGATGTTGTTCCCATCTAAGTCTGGATCACCTTTATCAACGGTAATATCCGCATTACGGCCGTCTTTGCCAGTTAAACCGATATGACCAACACCGTCTTTGCCGAACATAGATACAGCATCTTTACCGTCTTTGCCTGTGATACCTACCTTGCCGTCTGTACCGTCAGCACCGTTAGGACCAGTAATGGATACGCCGTCCTTACCGTTTTTACCAACTTTTACCTTATCAGTAGTTACGCTGTCAGCTTTGAGGTCTTTATCCATCATAACCTCTATATTACCGTCCGCATTAATTTTTGTTTTAATATTTTCGGAAGAGTAATTAGTATCAGCTTTGTCGCCTGTACCCACAACAGATACAGTTTCACCTAAGTTTTTATGAACTGGATTACCACTATTAGCACCAAAGTTCAAACCTTTTTTCGTGATTTCATCACTTAGGTTGTTAATCTTATTATCTAAAGATTTGTGAGATTTTTGCAATTGGTCTTCTGTAGCAGCACGACCGCTTGTGATGTTGTCAGGATCCCAATCTTTGTTTTCTAGACCTGTCACATAACCGTCTTTACCATCAACAGATACCTTGCCTGCCGCAATCTTACCATCTTTACCATCGATAGTTACCTTGTCGCCAGCTTTAATGGTACCGTTTTCACCGTCAATTGTTACGTTGCCAGCTTTAATAGTACCTTTATTGCCATCGATTGTAACTTTATCACCAGCCTTGATTGTGCCTGTAGTACCGTCCAACGCAATTTGTTTTGTAGCATCAGAGCCCAATGTTATTGTATCTTTTAGTTTCACTTCGTAATTTGTACCACTACCCGCCTTACTTGATGAAACTACTTCAATATTATTACTGCCGCTTACAGTTGTCTTTGCACCAGATATAGCACTATCTAATTGATTTTTATTAACTGCATCTGTGCCGTTCACACCAGGTCCTACATTGGTAATCGTATTACCGCCGTTGTTTAAACCATCTTTTGTGAGGCTTACCTTATTACCACCAGCAGGATTAATTGTCATACCATCACCGTTGATAACAGTATTATTACCACCGTTTGTGAAAGTTGTGGATGTTAATCCTTGTAATTCTTTGGCCAATTTTACATTTAATGTACCATTACCGTCAGATACAACGCCAATATTATTGTCAGATAACTTAGCTGCATCAGCACCACCTTTGATAGTTACGGTATCACCTAATTTTCTGTTGCTTACAGCACCAGTATCACCAGCGAAATTCAAACCCTTATCAAGAGTCTTATTAATATTCACGATATCCCCGGCATTTTTCGCAATGTTTTGTTTATTATCGGCGATGTCCTGCTTGTTTTTATTGATATCATTCTTATTATTAGCGATATCTCCGGCATTTTTATCAATAGCGGACTTATTCGTGTTAACTTTATCGTTAACCTTCTTCAATTGATCTTCAGTAGCGCCACGACCAAATACAGCTACAGGATGATCTACATCCCAGTCCGTATTGGTAAGACCTGTTACATGACCTGTAGTGCCGTCCACAGTTACAGGATGTGCCGCTGTCGTACCGCCTACAGTAATCTTATCACCTAAGCCAACAGTATATTCCTTACCGCCTGCTGCATTTGTACCTTCTGTTACGGTTACATTCGTATCCTTTGCTTTTACACTAGATGCCTTCGCAGTACCGCCGATAGCCTTTTGTAATTGGCTGTAGTTAACCGCATCATTAGGATTGCTACCGTCCGCCACGTTGGTAATCTTTTGATTGTTCGCATTGATACCGTTTGGCGTTACATAAGTCTTACCGTCTACAGTTAAGCCACCATTATTGATCGTTGTATTTCCGGCTGTAACACTGTCCAAACCTGTCAATGTTTTAGCTAGTTTCACATTCAACGTATCCGATCCATTAGATACAACACCAATATTGTTATCAGACAATTTTGTCGGATCAGTCACACCACCGATAATATTCGTCTGTTCACCAAGTTTACGAGTAAATTGATTAGCTGTAGCCGATGCAGCTTTCACATCACCGGCATATGCCACACCCTTATCCATCTCTGAAGTAACAGCATGCAATTGACTACCATTGATAGCATCCGTAGAAGTAGCGGAAATACGACCTGCTGCTACATTAGTAACGGTCCGTTCCATGCCTGCCTTGCCTACACTTACGGTAGATGCTGGGTTAATACCTGCAAAGTTATGTACAGTCCCGTTAATAGTTGCAGAAGGTGTCGCCACAGCTGCTGCTGTTTCAGAACCTGTACCCAATGCTACAGCACTTTCATTATCTACCTTTGTATTATTACCGAGAGCCACAGCATTTTTCGCTGTTACGGAAGCATTGTTCCCGAGAACCATAGCTCCATCAGCGGAAACATTGGAATTACTACCTACTGCATAAGAACTATCGGCTGTAATACTATTCTTATAGCCGAATGCACCAGACATATTACCCTTAACAGTACCGGCAGTAACAGTTGTAATTTTATCCTGGTCAGCACCTGCACCACTACCGTTTGCTTCCGTCGTGGTCACAACAGTAGCGGAACCGATAGTATTTCCTGCACCAATAGCATACGCCTGATTGCCGTAAATCGTATTCTTAGAACCAACAGCAGCAGACTCTTTCCCGGATTTAGAACCGTCTTTCATATCTAAACCGACCTGGTTCGTATCACCGATAGAGGATGAACGATCACCATAAGCACCAACCTGTGTACCAAGAGCAAGAGAATTTATTCCCCAGCTACGTGCCATGATGCCGATACCTGTGCTGGCTACGCCTTTAGTCAAAGAGTTGATACCAATTGCTGTAGAGCCTGTACCATAGGCTTCACTCAATGTACCGATAGCCGTAGTTGCATCGCCGATAGCTGCTGTATTTGCATATTTACCTTTTACATTAATAGATGCCGAACCAAGAGTGCCCGCGAATTTATCTTCAATTTCCTTGTTAAAGCTCTTTTTAATACCGTTTCCTACAGCCAATTGAGGCACAGCTGTTTCCAATTCAGTACGAGCCATATCGATATCATCACCACCGATGGCAACAGATGAATTACCGATAGCTCTTGTATCTGCACCCAATGCAAGAGACTGTGTACCATAAGTTTTTGCAGTGCTACCAATAGCTACACCTTGAGCATATTTAGGATTAACAGTGCCACCAGCGTTCTTAATTTTTACATTTGTTTCCGCAGATGCACCGATAGCTACATCACCACGAGCACCGTAAGAAGCGGCATCCGCCCCCATAACAACAGCGCCAGATCCAGGATTTCCATGTTCCGTAGAAACAATACTCTTTGCGGAACGACCGATAACAACATCCCCATTTTCCAACGCTTGTGCACCATGACCGATAGCCACCGTACTTGTCGGAATATTTGTTCCTACAGTACTTTCACCGGTTGCCTTTGCACCTGTACCGATAGCAATAGAATTAGTACCTGTTGACTTTGCTGTTTCACCTATAGCAATGGAGGACGCTCCAGTGGCTTCACTATCCCAGCCCATAGCAGCTGCATTAGTTGCATCAGCTGTAGAGTTAGCACCAATAGCACGGGCACCTTGTGCTAATGCTTTTGCACCATTACCGATGGCTACGCCCCACTCACCGCGAGATTGAGAGCCGTTACCCATAGCAACAGCACCACCTTTAGACGCCTTTGCATTATTACCAAACGCCATGGATGAACCACCATAAGCACGCGCATTGGAACCGAAAGCCTGATCATTATCAAGGCCTATCAATTGATTAGCTTCATCAAATCCGGCACGTGCATTATTACCAAGGGCAAAGCCGTTCGTGGATTGTACGCGTGCTTCATTACCGATAGCTACGCCGTTATTAGCAATTGTGCGCGCATTACGACCAATAGCTACAGCTTGCGCACCTTGACCGATAGTGCTTGTACCAATAGCAATTGTATTGATATCCTTAGTTGTCGCATCATGACCGATGGCAATACCACCGCTCTTATCTGTAATACCTGGTGTTGCTGTAGCAGGGTTAACACTTACTGTAGCACCATGACCGATAGCGATACCGTTTTGGCTTTCAGATTCGGATGGATCATTTTTACCAACAGTAGCGTCTGTACCCATAGCCACACTATAGTCACCGCGAGCATTTGTTCTTTCACCTACAGCAATACCGCCGTCATTTTCTGCTGTCGCACCAGTACCTCTTGTAATAGGTGCCCCCAACGCATCCGTAGGCATCATAACGCCTGTCAACATAATGGCAACTGCTGTAGTACCTACCATTTTAGAGAATACAACCGACAAAGAGGAACGTTTCGTCATGTTCTTTGCTGTTTCTGCCACAACAACATAACAGCCCTTTGTGCGATTCCAAATCACTTTAAATACTCGATTCATTAATCTTTCTCCTTTAAAGCAAACTAACTATATCCACTTACATAAAAATCTTAGAAATAAATCGATAATCAATGAGAATATATCGATATTTTTAAAAATATATTACTAAAATACCACATATTTCTGAAAAAGTAAAATTTTTTTCATTTTATTTTCATGAAATTATACGTTTAGATTATTTCGATATATAAAAAAATATCGAGGTACTACCCACTCGGACAGTCCTCGATATTCTTATTCATTCTATTAAATTATTTTATTGAATTGTGGGCGCATTAATCGCTTTGCGAAGGTCTACTGTAGAAAGTTCGTCCATCGCAGGAGCCATTTTTTCGTCCACAGGTTTCACGCGATTATTGCCGTCTTTCATAGCTTCGTTCAAGCTGAAGATAACCATTTCATTCATGTAGAAACGCAATTCATCATCATGTACATTGGCTGTATTGCGATCCAAGATATCGATGATTTGTTGCGCATAGTCCAATTTAGCGTCTTCAGACACCGTCGCATGGTCCGTAAAGAACTGCTTGTAATCGTTGTACAAACGATCTAATGCCAAACGCCCATAGCTATCGTTTTTATAACGATGGCTTACGATGTACCAGCTGCGACGAACATTCATGTAGTACAACACATTGTTGCGGTAACGCTCTTGACCAGTCATAACGCGGGAATCATCCATGATGCGCTTGCCCTTTTGGTCCAATTGGAATTGTGTGAAAGCATTCACTACGTCGCGAACTTCTTCGCTAGGCACGGAAAGGGCCACTTCTGTTTCAAGCACATTCAATGGTTCAGCCGGTTGTTCTGGCATCATCAATCGATCTTGAGCCGCATCCGCTTGACCTACCGCGCATACACAAGCAAGTGCCAATACAGGCATAAATGTTTTGAATTTCATACTTCCTCCTTATGATGAGCCGCCCCGGAAAGGGCGGCTTTCACAATCCTTACATGAGTGGTTAAGAACTCGAATATTCAGATTCGATTATTTTGTAAGACCTGCTTGTTGCATCAACAATGCGATTTGAGCTTTCATTTCTTCATTATCGCGTTGTACTTGATCGTATTTAGCAGTTAACTCTAGGTCATGTTGTTTCATACGTTCATTTTCAGCTTTTAAAGCAGTCACTTCATCCTGCAATACATATGCAGAGCTGATAGGGCCGGCTTTGTAACGTGCAGGAACCGCTTTCTTAGCGTCGGATGTACCAAATTTGTAGGATACGCCCGCATTAATCATGTTGTCATGACCGCCAAGAGATACGCCCATATGGAACATTGTAGATTCATTAGTATAGTGCGCCACGCCTACAGCTGCAGCTGTGCTGCCTTTATAGTGACCTACAGCAGCCAATACTTGAGTTGGTTCCAATGGATCATATTGTAAAGGTTTGAGGCCGGAAATAGCTGCACTAGTCGCACCTACATCAGCGATTTTACCATCCACACTACGCATAGCACTGCTCAATTGATTTACATTAACCGCATCAGTGCCATCTACACCAGGGCCAACATTAGTAATTCTATTACCACCGTTGTTAAGGCCGTCTTTAGTAAGGCTTACAGCATTACCTTGAGCAGGTGTAATTGTCACGCCGCCACCGTTCATAACAGTTGTATTACCAGCAGCATCTGTAGTAGTTACGGACTCAAGACCTTTCAAGTCTTTCGCCAACTTGATATTGTAACCATCACCAGCAGCGTTTTTCACAACACCGATATTGTTGTCTGCCAAACGGTTCACATCCGCACCGCCTTTAAGGTTCATAGTATCTCCCAATCCACGAACCACTTTACCGCTATCACCAGGTTGGTCACCTTGGAATACACGACCTGTTCTTGCTTTGTTATTGAAGTCGTCATTAACAGCTTTCAATTGATCTTCTGTTGCGGCACGACCAGGAACTGCTACAGGATTTTCAGGATCCCAAGTTTTGTTATCCAAACCTGTTACGAAGTTACCTTCTTTACCGTTGGAAGTTTGTTTCCCTACGACTACATCGCCAGCTTTCACAGTATTTGCCGTTACGGAACCGTCATTGCCGTCAATCTTAACTTGATTTCCGCCATTGCCAGCTGTAATTGTACCTGCAGAACCGTCGATGTTAACTTGTTTTGCTGGGTCTTGACCAAGAGTGATCTTATCGTTCAAGGCCATTTTGATAGCGCCGTTGTCCACGGAAGTTTTGATATTGCCATCACCTTTTACGTCGATTGTTTCGCCAAGAGGTTTCTTCACGGATTGACCATCTTCCGCTTTAAGACCAAAGCCTGTAGTTTTGATGTCTTCAATAGCTGTATGCAATTGACCACCGTTTACAGCGTCCTTGCTACCTTTAGCAACATTACCGTCAGCTACGTTCGTAACCTTCTTGCCTGCCGCATCAATGCCGTCTTTTGTTACCTTAGGACCGTTTTCGATAATCAAACCATCTTTATTAACAGTAACAGCTTTGTTGCCACCATCATTGATTTGCAAGCCGTCTTTCGTCAACTTAGTCGCTTCATTAGCGCCGTCTTTAATCGTAACGCCATTTGTATCCATCTTAGTGTCGCCTGTTGTTACAGTCTTAGCTGTTACAGTATCTACAGTGATGTCTTTTTTCAATTCTACCTTAACAGCACCGCCGTCTACGGATGTTTTGATATTCGTGTCATCACCTTTAACTTTAACAGTTTCACCAAGAGGTTTCTTCACGGATTGACCGTCTTCCGCTTCAAGACCGAAACCATTGGTTTTAAGGCTTTCAACAGCACTATGCAATTGACCGCCGTTAACAGCGTCTTTGCTATCTTTGGCAACCGTACCGTCTTGAACATTAGTAACCTTCTTGCCTGCTGCATCGATGCCGTCCTTCGTCATAGATGGACCATCGGTAATCTTCACGCCGTCTTTTGTAACAGCTGTCAACGGATTACCGGCTGCATCTTTAATAGTCATGCCTTCACCGTTCACAACGGTTTTACCGTTTGCACCGTTAGCTCCGTTGTTGAAAGTAATGGAGTTCAAGTCTTTAAGGTCTTTTGCCAAACGAACATTGAGAATATTATCTTTGCTGATAACACCAATATTGTTTTCAGTCAAATCATCTTCGTTTGTTAGGCCGCCCTTAATGTCCAATTGTTCATTAAGTTTTTTCTTGATAACATTACCGGAATCACCACCGTATGCCATACCATCATCTTTGGTTGCCACTTGATGTGTATTACCGTCTTCATCAGTGTATTTAATACGAGTGATTTCCTTACCGTTGAGGTCCGGATCACCTTTTTCAACAGAAATGTCAGCGCTACGGCCATCTTTACCGTTAAGACCGATGTGACCTACGCCGTCTTTACCGGAGATGGATACAGCTTCTTTGCCGTCCTTACCAGTAACAGCCACCTTGCCGTCTGTACCGTTCGCAGTGTCAGGACCTGTAATGGACACACCGTCCTTACCGTCTTTGCCAACTTTCACGGATTCAGCTTTAAGGTTTTTATTCATCTTCACGTCAATAGTAGTATCACCGGTTTGTGCATCTTGCTTGATGAAAGTCTTGATGTTTTCGCCGCTGTAATCTCCGTCAGCTGCAGTACCTTCACCTTTAATAGTCACTTTGGAGCCAAGCTTGTTAGTTTTTTCGCCGCCTTGGTTAGCATCGAATTTCAAACCTTTATTAGTTAATGCGTCCGCACTATCTTTAATTTTGTCATTCAAGTAGTCCACATTAACCGCTTCGCTGCCATCATTGCCTGTAGCATATGCCACATTCGTTACATGAGTACCGCCTTGTTTATTGTTATATGCAGGACCTTCGTAAGTTACCTTGGATTTATCAGGATTACCAGTAGGGTCCAAATCATACTTAACAGCACGGTCATTCAATTTATCAAGTTTGGATTTAGAAGCAACATCTTTAATTGTAACAGTTTCTGTTTGATCCGGATGGTTCTTATCCTGTACAGTCAACGCTACATCGCCGTTCGCATCCACTGTGTAGTCTCCATTGGAGCCTGCCGCCTGATTTTTGATCAAACGATAATCAGTGGAGTTAGCACTTTGAGCATCCAACGCTTTTTTCAATTGATCTTCTGTTGCCGCACGACCGGATACAATCTTACTTGCATCCCAATCTTTATTATCAAGGCCTGTTACATAGTTGCCTGTTTCGCTGTCGCCAGCTGCGTTGTTAACAGTTTGACCACCCATAATAGCGTCGCCTGCTTTCACAGTCTTAGCAGCCGTTACGGAATCAAGATTTTTAAGGTCTTTCGCCAATTGAAGTTCCAATTTGTTAGTGCCATCAGCTTTTACGTTGATATTGCCGGCTGCGCTCTTGAACGCTGCAGATTCAGCTTCAGTTACGCCTTCACCTTGTACTTTCACCAAGGAATTCAATTTTTGTTTATTCACAGTACCAGAATTGTTACCAGTGAATTGTAAACCGTCCTCCATAGTCGCAACTTGATGCTCGCCGTTGCCGTCTTTGTAAACGATACGAGTAAGACCGTTTGTACCGTCTACACCTTTTTCACCTTTAACGCCTGTAGCAGAATCATCGTAACCAGGTTTTACGGACAAGTCGATACCATTTGTACCATTAACGCCGTTCGTTCCTGCAGGGCCTGTCAAGCCGATGTGGCCTACGCCGTCCTTTCCGGAAATAGAAACTGCTTCTTTACCGTTTTTGTCAGTAACAGCTACCTTGCCATCTGTACCGTTCGCTGTGTCAGGACCTGTAATAGATACGCCGTCCTTACCATTTTTGCCAACCTTCACAGATTCAGCCTTAAGGTTTTTATTCATCTTCACGTCGATAGTCGTATTGCCTGTCGCCGCATCCTGTTTGATGAAAGTTTTGAGGTTTTCACCACTGTAATCAGCGTCTGCTGCAGTGCCTTCACCTTGAATTGTAACAATAGATCCTAATTTGTTAGTTTTTACACCGCCTACATTGGCATCGAATTTTAGACCTGTGTTAATCAAATCATTCTTGGTATTCGTAATTTGATCGCCAAGGTCTTGTTTTACTTGATGTAATTGACCGCCGTTTACAGCATCTTTAGAGCCGGCCGCTACGTTACCATCTTTCAAGTTAGTAATTTTTGTACCGTTAGGACCTTCCAATGTTACTGTGTCATGGCCTGTGTTACCGTCATATTTTACGGAACGATCTTTTACATTATCTAGTTCAGTTTTAGACGCAATATCCTTAATCGTTACAGTTTTAACGTCACTGGATTTTTCGTCTTTTACTTTCAAGTCTACTTGATTGTTTTCAACCTTATAGGAACCGTCTGCTGCGTTGTTCGGATTAGCAATTAAGCGGTAATCTGTAGCACTTGCATTAGCTTTATTAATAGCATCGCTAACCGTTTTCAACTGTTCTTCAGTAGCCGCACGGTTTGGTACATATACAGGATCCGCAATATTCCAAGATGTATTATCTAAACCTGTTACAAAGTTACCAGTTTGGTTAGCACCTTTGTTATCTGCTACCGTATGATTACCTACAGTGGCAGTGCCTGCTTTCACAGTGTCGGATGCCGTTACGGATTGCAAGCCAGTCAAGTTTTTCGCCAATTGCAATTGTAATTTTGCATTGCCATCAGCGCCAACAGCCGCAGAAGTAACACCGATATTATTACCTGTAGCAAGATCAGAAGCACTTGTTACACCACCTGTGATATCCACTTGTTTATTAAGTTTAACATTGGATGTAGCACCCATGTCGCCTTTGAATTTAAGGCCGTCGTTCAAAGTTGCCACTTCTTCGTTAGAGCCATCAGGTTTTTGGTACGTAATACGAGTTGTAGTCGCGCCAGGAGCACCATCTACACCAGGTTGACCGTCACGAGTAACGGAAATGTTAGTTGTTACACCGTCTTTACCGTTGATGCCGATTTTACCGTCTTTGCCGTTTGCACCGGTTGCAGTAATTGTCTCTACATTAAGGTCTTTACCAAGTTTCACATCAATTGTGCTGTCGCCGTTAGCGTCTTGAGAGATTTCCGTAATGATATTGGAGTTATCCCCTTTAACTGCTACTTTGGAGCCCAATTTATTTGTTTTTTCACCGCCGTTATTAGCGTCGAATTTCAAGCCTTTATCAATAAGATCTTGTTTAGTTGTATCAATTTTATTGTTTAATTCATTCTTAGTATTTGTGATTTGGTCACCAAGATCCTGCTTAACTTGATGTAATTGACCGCCGTTTACAGCATCTTTGGAGCCGGCTGCTACATTACCATCTTTCAAGTTGGTAATCTTTGTACCGTTAGCACCTTCCAAAGTTACCGTATCTTTATCAGTTTCACCGTCGTATTTTACGGAGCGATCTTTTACTTTATCAAGTTCAGTTTTGGACGCAATATCCTTAATTGTCACAGTATTAACTGTACCGGATTTATCGTCCTTCACTTGCAAATCAACTTTATTGTTATCAACTTTATAAGAACCATCTGCCGCATTGTTCGGATTAGCGATTAAACGATAATCAGAAGCACTTGCGTTAGCCGCATTAGCCGCTTTTACAGCATCGCTGACAATTTTAAGTTGATCTTCTGTTGCCGCACGACCAGATACAAAGGCAGGATCAGTTAATGTCCAATTTTTATTGTCCAAACCGGATACAAAGTTACCGTTCTGAGCAGCACTTTTGTTATCTGTTACAGATTGGTTACCCATAGTAGCAGTACCCGCTTTTACAGTTTTTGTAGCAGTTACCGTATTAACATTGATGTCTTGACCCAATGCAACCTTAATTGTTGTATCATCGCCAGTTTGTGTAATTGTAGTGTCGATGTTAGTACCATCACCAGCTACTGTTACCTTGGAGCCTAATTTATTTGTTTTTTCGCCGCCATTATCAGCATCAAATTTCAAACCTTTATTAATAAGCTCTGTTTTTGTATTATCAAGCTCTGTTTTAGACGCGATATCCTTGATAGTTACAGTTTTCTTATTCGCAGGGTTTTTAGAATCCTGTACAGTCAAGTCAACCTTGTTACCGGATACAGTGTAGGCCTTATCAGCAGCACTGCTATTTTCAACTAATTGATAGTCAGGAGCATCTACGTCAACTTTATATGTTTTATATGTACCGTCAGTACCTTCTGTAATCGTTGTGTTTTTACCAGCAACAACTTTAACTGCTTTTTGAGCTTCATCACGGATAACGGATTTACCGCCGTCCGTAATGTTGGACAAGTCAGTTTTTGCCACTTTAGTTGGATCTACATCTACAGTGTAATTACGTACACCACTTGCGTCAGGTTGGCCACCTGAAAGTGTCATTAAACCACTAGTACCCAAGGATACCTTTGTATCCATGCCATTTACAGTATATGTTTTTTGACCTGTAGTAGGATCTACTGCAGGAGCCCCAACAGTTACATTATTACCGGCCTGTACAATAGTACCTAATGCAGTAATATTCTTTTTACCAGCATTGGTAATATTGGATAAATCTTGATTTGCTGCGTTATCAATCTTCTTCTTAGTTGCATCAGTCAAAGCCACATCGATTGTTTGGTTGTTAACAGATGTCGTAACATAAGAGCCGTCGCCTTTTACAGTCAATGTTTGGTTGTCCAATAAAACGTCATTTTTACCGCTGTTGCCGGCTACTTTTAAATTAACATTGCGCAATTGTGCCACATTAACAGCGTCAGTATCAGCTGTACCTGCAGCTACGTTTGTGATTTGACGAGTTTTTGTACCACCGTCACCTACGGACACCGCACCCATAGTGGATGTCAACGCAGCGCCTGTCAATCCGCTATATCCGTTTGTACGGCTGTCTGCAGTTTTAACATTATAACCTGCTTTACCGGCCGCAACGGAAGCAACGGAATTCGCACCCAATGCAACGCCGTCATCTACGCTGGATTTAGCTTTATAACCGATAGCAGTACTGTTTGCATTAGCTGCAGTCGCATCAGCACCGACAGCTGTAGCAAAGTTACCTGCTGCAGAAGTACGTACACCGGCTGCTGTAGCGTTATTGCCTGTAGCACCTGTGTTATCGTAGTTCGCATCGGCAGATGTGCCTTTAGCACTGAAGAAATTCGTTTGTGCCGCTTCAACAGCTTCTTTTACCGTATGGTATGTGCTATTCTTGATATTGAAATCAGGCGCTTTATATGTAGAACCATTCGCTTCATAGCCCGTATAAGTAGGACCTGCGATGGATTTTGCCAAATTACTGTTTACAAATTTTAATTGTTTTACATTTGTTGCGTCAGTATCGTTTTCACCACCTGCTACGTTGATGATACGGCGTTCAGAACCTACGTTACCTACTGCAACTACACCGTTTGCAACATTGTTATTTTGTTGGTTAGTAAAAGCAGAGTACCCATTAACCAAGGTACCTCTTACTTCCGTACCAGCACCTAATGCCAAAGAGTTATTGGACTCAGCCTTAGCATTTGTACCGATAGCCATGGAGTTAGTACCTGTAACAGTAGCACCAAGACCGATAGCTGTCGTATTAGTATTGTTCGCTTTTGCTTCTTTACCAATTGCAATCGCACCATCTTTGGAGGCATTAGACGCACCGCCAAGCGCAAGCGCATCTGCACCTAGAGATTTCGCATTACCCCCTAATGCGATGGAGTTGGATTTAGTTGCTTCAGCAGTACTGCCCATAGCGATAGCATCAGCACCTGTTGTTTTAGCCTGATTACCCATAGCAAAACTGTTTGCACCACTTGCAGTTGCACTTTTACCCATCGCTACCGCATTTTGTGCGGATGATTGCGCCGTATTACCGATAGCAAAGGCATTCTCTGCACTAGCATTAGCACTATAACCCATAGCTACCGCATTGGCACCACCCGTACTGGATGAAGAACCGAATGCCATGGAGTCAGATGCAGCAGTAGATGTTCTCGCCTTTGTCCCGAATGCAAGGGAACGAACACCTTCTGTTACGGTATTACCGTTGGCATTATATTGTGCACTAGGAGTACCATGTTGTTGACCAGGCAATTTTATAGTTTCTGCCGCACCAATGGCAATAGATTGATCTGCTTTTGCCGTAGCAGAATAACCCATGGCAAAACTACCGTTGCCCTTTGCCCAAGATGCAGTACCTAATGCTGCAGAGAACTCACCTTCTGCAGCGGATTGACGCATCATAGCCAAGGAGTTAAATCCGCTCGCCTTTGTAGCTGTACCAAGAGCCATAGCAGATGGAGATAAGGCTTGTGCATAATGTCCTAAAGCAAAGGAAATACCACCTGTAGCTTGAGCATAGTTACCAATCGCTAAACCAGAGTAATAGTTTGTACTACCTTCTCGTATATTTGTATTGCTACCGATAGAAATACCGGAGAACATATTTGTTGTATAATTGCTGCTATCATTACTATTATCAAATGGTTTTAAATTCCCTGGATTTTGATAGTTGTATAAATAACTACCATCACTAGACTGTGGTTTGCCAGTAACATACCCAGCACCATTTACACCATCAATAATCATAGCAGTATGATCGCCGGCCGCATAAACAGTAGAAATATTACCACCCATCAATAATGCAGCCACCGCCATAATCGCACTCATGCGTGCCCAGGTTGTACCGCTTTGTATGGATTTCACCTTGCCGCCACCTGTTTTTACGATTTCAGATACTACTACATAGCATTTTTTTGTCTTACTCCAAATGACATTATAAATTCGATTCATAATTATCCTTCCTTACCAAAAACTTAGTAAAACACAGCACTTGTGTTTCCTCATATTGCAAACAAAATAAAAAGAAGAAGCATAACGATTAGTTATCATCTACACTTCTTGCACAGAATAATAGTATTCCAAATTACGATTCGAATACTATAAATATTTATGATGTATCATCATATACTCACCCACGGCTATACAATATCAAAAATTTCTATCTTGTAAACGACTTTTTCATCTTTTCTTCATTTTTGTCGTTTATTTATTTCATATTTAAT
>OAVC01000468.1_pt1 | contig 23212 bp, 33 predicted proteins | sample 1495261 | NCBI WGS metagenome assembly OAVC01 (sample SAMEA2580074, study PRJEB22360) | human gut metagenome | biome: human gut; feature: human-associated habitat; material: faeces | place: Denmark | collected 2008/2010
ACCGCGTCATCCTCATAGACCGACGGCTCACCTACACGGCGAAACGCTGCACGCTAGTGCACGAACTCCTGCACTGGCGGCATGGCGACACCGGCTGCGCGAACGATAGTTCGAAACTGGAGCGACGGGCGCGAACGCAGACCGCCCTCACGCTCGTCAACCCTGCCGAGCTCGCACTGCTCGAACGCATGTACGAGTACGAATGGCAGATCGCAGACGAGCTCAACGTGACCACGCAGGTGTTGGAGGATTACCGGCGAACCATCACGCCGGCGTAAAATGTGCGTAATATTTTACGACTTGGAGAAGGGAAGTCTTATATATGAAGAAGACGATAGCTGCAACGCTGGCCGCAATGCTGGTGATGACAATGGTGGCGTGCGGCGAGAACGACACAACCGACGAAGAACAGGCAACGAATTCAGACAATCAGACTGATTCGCAGGAATATGCAGGCGGTGACTCTGATAACGGAGAAGACGGAACGCCAATCGCAAGCGGACTGTCCGGCTCATGCGATGGCGATTCCGAATTGATGCCGTCCGCCAGATTGGAAACCACAGGACAATATCTTGGAATCTCGATTGACGGTTACGATAAAGTCAAGGATTTGGCGGCCTCGCAGTTTTACGCTTACACGTTCCTCATCAAGAATCCCGGAGACGACGGCACTTGGTATCAGATAAACCTTGCTGATTATCTAGCCACAGAAGGAACAAAGCGTGAGATAACAAACCTAAAAACCAACGAGAGCAACACATACCCAGGTTGGACCACGTCAGACGACCAACCCGTATTCGAGACCAATATTCCAGACACGATGATTCACCAGAAGGAAGGGAACCTCACTTGGACATTGGCCCTTACCGTCGACGGAGAGGAGATGGCGCATTGTCCGGCAGACGGTGATGCAGACCTCAAATAAGCATAGATCGAAGCCCCACATTTGTGGGGCTTTTTATATTGCTGCCTTATAAAAAGAATGTTAAAACTTGTAGAGTCTTATATATGTGCAATTGCGATTGCACCGAACGTCTCTATTTTCCCTTTTGCAATTTTACTCGCTGTGCAATTTGACTTATACTTTCGAGTGCAATTATAATGCAGTTATAAACGAAAAAGCCCCGACGCTGACCAGAGCAAATCGGGGCGACGGAAAACCAGCTAGATTCTCCATGCACCATTCTAAGGCAAAGCATGGAGGGAAAGACATGGAAGACATGGGATACCAGAACACGCAAGCCCTTTACGACCTAAACCGCACCGGACGCCTCGCCAAGAAGCGCGGAGACAACCTGACCTGCTATACCACTGCGCAACTCGCAATCTCCTTCATGTGCTCCATGACCTACGACTGGGACCGCGAACGCAACCAGCCGCCGGAGAAACTGCGCAAGGTCAACGCGCCATGCCGCTACTACACGCTCGGCTGGCGCGCCATCGCCGACGCATACGGAATGATTCTGCTCACGCCGGAGCAGTCCATGGGCGAGAATGCCGATAAAGAGATGAAGAAGCGCGAGAACACAGTCAAGACGAACATCAGCAACGCTTGGCTGTTCCTTCAGGAGCGTGGTGTGATCAAGAAGCTGGAACCCGCTTCGCTCGGAAAGAACGCCGGATTCCTCCTGCTGCTTGGCGACGCCGAGGAGAATCTGGCCGTGGAACGGTGGGCGCGCCAATGCCTCGGACTGCCAATGATCTGGTAAGCCGTGCCCATCCGTGCCCACATTTTGCCCACGTCATGCGGCAAGACTTCGACCCTCGCCAATCGCCTTGATCAGCAATCCGTCAATCGCCTCGCCCACGGCATCCAGATCGGCGTCGAACAGGTCGGCATACACGTCGAGGGTCATAGCTGCGCTCTTATGCCCCAACTGCCTCTGCACGGCCTTGACGTTCGCTCCGGCATGCACAAGCAGTGAAGCGCACGTATGGCGCAGATCATGAATCGTCATCGACCCCGCGGACTGCTCGCTGAGCGCGGAACGCTTCGCACGATAGAACCAATTGCCCTTGCGAGTTCCATGTGGCCTCCGAAGGAATGAGCCGGTACGAGCATCAGGGAACAGCAGTTCGGACGGCTGACGGCCCCTGCAAGCCTCTTCCAGGCATGGTCTGAGCAGTGCCGGGAATATGATGGTGCGGGTCTCGCCGGTTTTCGGAATATCCACCACGATACGGCTCCTGATCTCCGCAGCCGTACGCACGATATGGATACGTTGGCGGGTGAAATCCACGTCTCCGACCTGCAAGCCGACCAGCTCGCCCCACCGAAGCCCGCATAGGCCGAGGGTGAGGATTATCGGCCTATGCCAGCCGGAAGCGTCCGCCAAGGCCAGTAATTGACCGATCGTAAGATAGATGTGCTTTTTCCTTACCATGCGAGGCAAGGCGAGATCGTCGCATGGATTTTCATGAATGCACTTGTCGTCCTTCGCCTTTTTGAGCAGGGCGCGGAGCGTGAATGCCGTGCGACGCACCAGGCTTGCGCTTTTCGTCGTGGCCATTTCGCTTATCCATACCTGCACTTCGTCGTGGGTGATGGACTGTACCTCTCTCATGCCCCATTTCGGCTCGATGTGGACTCGCCAGCTACGTTCGATCAGATCGATGGTGGAGGCTTTCGATTCGGTCTTTTTTGCGGCTATCCATGGCTCCCAGAAGTCTTCTACGCGCCTGCGTCCGGCTTGTGGGTCGATGTAGGCTCCGACGTTTTTCGCGGTGGTCACGTTGGCCGCGCCCCATGCGTCGGCGTCCATTTTGCGTTTGAAGCCGCGTTTGCCGGTCGGCGTGCCGTCCGGTTTGCGGTAGCGCACTTCGTAGCGTTTGCCGCTTTTCGTCGCGTATTGGCGGATTGTGTAGGCCATGCTCGCCCCTTCGTTTGCGTGGCATCAAGTCTATCAATCCGCTGTTTTTTCTTGTGTTTTTTCGTGTTTCGGCTTGCAATACTTTATTTACTATGCTAAGATAGTTTATATCAAGGAAAGGAGGTGAACATGACACCATCGGAGATAATCACCAGCATCTCGCTTCTCGTCGCGAGTCTCGCGGCCCTCGTCAAAGCAGTGACCGGACTCATCAAGGAGATGAGGCGGAAGCCGAAGAGGAAAAAGTGAGCAAGGGTTCCGGCCAGTCGTAGGGGCCGGAACCCCATACCTCCGATTATGCCATGGAACATCATGAGAACAGAATCGATAGTCAGCGCGGTGTTCGCGCTCGGAACCGCCGCCAGCGCATGGTTCGGCTGGCCGTTCGCGCTCACCGCCGGATGCGCCATCGTCAGCGCCGTCTTCGCGCTCATCGCCGGAAGGAAGGACTGACATGACCATCAAATACCTGAGCGTCACCGACGTGTCCAAGCGTCTCGGCATCAGCACCGCCGCCGTCAGCGCCTACAAGCTCCCCCAGCCGGACGCCCTAATAGGCCGCACGCGCGGCTGGCTCCCCGACACCATCGACCAATGGAACGCGCAACGCCCCGGACGCGGAGTCGGCGGTGGCAGGCCGCGCAAGCATCCGGCGGAGTGACGTCCGCCCCGGCGCTCATCCGCGAGCGCCGGGGCGGTTTTGTTGTTGGAGGTTGGATGTTGTCAGTCTTGGATCGATGGGTGGCACTGTGCCGTGTTCAGGTATTTGATCGAGACTACATGGTGGATCTGGGTTCCTGGCATTTTTTCCTTGGCCGCGTTCCCCTTGCGTAGGGATTGCGGATAGTAGGGGCCGTCCTCTCCGCTTCTTCCGAGGCCGATGCACCAGACTGTGTTTCCCATGTAGAGGCGTATCCGGCTGTTGCCTGATTCGACCACCATGGATGCGTCGTTCAGTGCGAATGCGCTGGCTATCACGTCGGTCTTCCTCGCGAGCCATCGCGCGTCTCCGGTGGGCGCGACCCTTTCCACCGAGATCCCATGGCCGGACAGGAGGTCGGTGTACAGGCGTCGGGCGGGAAGTCTGCGGGTGCGGTTGTCGTCGGCGTAGTATTCCAGGCCGCATAGGTGGGCGAAGTTCGAGGCCTTCCATTGGATGTCCAGCGTCATCCCGTCGTCGCACGCGATTCTCGTGATCGTTCCGACGAGATTGGCGTATAGTCGGGCTGCCTTTCGGGCCTCGCCAAGCATCCGCCGCTTCGCCTCGGTCACGTTCACGCCCGGAATCCTCCCAGAAAATTAAAAGAGGGGCACCGACCAAGCGCCCCTCCGAAGCCGTGTGGCTGATCTTTTTACAGTCTTCTGCATGACTAGCGTCCCGTTTGCGCGGGAAGGGTCACGGCTCCGGTTGGTCTCAACCGTCTGGCCCAGCCGTTGGGCGAGACATCCAGCTCTCGCTGATGGCGCATCGACTCGCCATCGGATGCCTGCGGCAGCCAGCCACACGCTTCGAACCCGAAACCCTGCCCACCAGCAAAGCAGGTCCGGATCTCAAGTTCGATTGCAACGATACCCCATGACGGCGGACATTCGTCTTGCCGTGAGCGTGATCCAGACGGTATTCGCACAAAACCACCGGACCGCCGCGACGGCGGCGGACGACCACGCAAACACGCCGAATAACAAGAAAAGCCCCTCCCACAGCAATGCTGAGAGAGGGGCGACGTTTAACCGAGTTTTCCGATGATCTGTTTTTCTTTATCGCTGAGCGTCCATACGGTCACATCCTCCGCGGCCTTCAGTTCCGCGGCCTTCAGTTCCACGGCCTTGTTCTCGCTCAGGAGATAGCCGCCGCCGTAGATGGCCTTCCTCACCGCCCTCTGCGAGTCTAGCGCCCGCGTGAACGCCACGTCCGAAGCCTTGACGCGAAAGTCCACGCCGGCATTGCCGACCTTATTCAGTCGTGTGACGGTCAACAATTCCGGCGGATATGCATACTTCGGCAGATGTTTCTTGCTTTCGCGCCTGACTCGTTTCACCGCGTCGTCGACCAGCTTCGTCAGATCCGGTGCGGTGCGGATCAGGTCATCGCCGAAACTCGTCACGAAGCTGGTGTTGACGATAGCGCCGTTAGCGTATTCGATCGCGCAATCAGTGACCAGCATGTGCGCGCCGTTGCGCGACGTGCTGCTGAAAATCGTGAGGTTCGGCGCGAACAGGAAAAACGGAATGCCACGGTCGCGGTAGAACGCGCATATCTTCGACAGAATCGAGAACGGCGGATTATCCACTACCACCTTGCCGTCCGAATAGTCGAAACGCTCGTAGTCGCCGCCCGGATAGAAGGGCCGCACCACCTTGCTGGGGTCGATGCCGTACTCGCCGCACGCCCAATCCCTCACGGCCTCATAGACTTGGGGGGGTGTAGCAGTCGTCGGTCGTTTTCTTTGGTTTGAATTTCTCCACGAACGCGCCGTAATCGTCAATCGTCTGTTGTCTGATGTCCATTTGAAAAGTCCTAAAAATAAAGCCCCTCCTCCAAACGGAGAAGGGGCGGATTTAAAAACAGGGTGTGAGAATTTCCACAAACACACGAATGCGTGAATTTTCTTCCACGCGAGGTTGAGTCTCATGAAAATTAATCACAGTTAAGTGTTGTCGATGATTTCGTGACAACACTTAGTTTTTGCGGAGAGGGTTGTAGGCGACGCCCAAACCGGACGCGAGGAAGCCGGCCACGGTCGAGATGTACCCGCCGACAGCCGCATCGCCGAACGTCATGAAGCCGAGGCCGACGCACGAAGCGATCAGACCGAGCACGTACACGACGGTGCGCACCTGCTTGCTGAAGACCGGAGTATACGCGTCCGGCTGCTGGTTGTCCTGACCATCCTCACGCTCGTCAGTCAGATTATTGACGATAGTCTCCAAAGTGGATGATGCTGCATGTTCCGCCATTAACGCCACCTTCCTTTCAGGCTTTGGCGAGATACCAGGTTGACTTGTCCGCGGGAGCCAGCGCGACGTAGCGCACCGCTCCGCTATAGGCCGTGTAGCGGCCCCAGATGTAGCCGTCCGCTACCGTGCCCCAATGGTCGAGGTTCACGGTCTGGCCACGCCCGTAGGAAGCCACGACCGTAGCGCCGGTAGACGGCGCGGAACGCACGTTAAGCGAGTCGCAGGCCACCACGTATGCGCCGGCCACGACATTCACGCCGCCCGCATCCGTGGTGGGAGAGGATTCCGTCGCCGGATGGGAGCCGGTCATGGAATCGTAATACGCCTGCGCCTTGGCCATGTAGGCCGCGTTCTGGTTTCCCGCGAGGCTGGCCGGGCAGCCGGTGGACGTGAAGTCGGAGTGCGGGAACACGTTCACGCGCCACTGCGGTCGGCCGAGGCCGTAACGCTTGCACAATGCGGCCACGAGGTGCGCGCCGTTGTCCAACGTCGCCTCGCTCAGCATCCACGGACTGGACGAGATGTCGGCGTGCTCCACGCCGATGCTGGTCAGGTTGGACGCCCAATCTCCCGTATGCCACGCAGTGTCGGTATCCCACACGTGCTGCGAGACGCGGCCGTCCACGGCCACCTGGTAGTGCGCGGATGCCTCGCGGGTCTGCCACACGTCGTAGATCTGACGTGCGGTGAGATTGCCGGCATTGTGATGCACGACGATCTTGTCGACCTTGCATCCCTGGCGGCCCTTGGTCATGTGCGTGGAGAGGATGAGGTTCTCGTCCGCCTCCAGATTCTCCCATGATTTCATTTTTCCTCCTTCGGAGTCTTTTGTTTTGGCTAGCCTGCGAGCAGGATCCACAGCATGACGGCCATCTCCAGCAGGCGCAGGAGCGGCAGCATGAGCAGAACGCAGCAGACAAGTGTGAACGAGGCCAGAAGCAGCGTCACGACGCATTCGAGCCAGATCGGCACGTCGTGGCCGCTCCACAGCAGCCACGCCACGGCGAGCAGCAGCACGACGAACACGGCGGCAGCGGACGTCAAAGCGAGCATGCTAGCCGTCATTGCCGGTCCTCCAAGTATTTTTCGGCGGCGTTGACGATCCAGCATCGCGCATCGAGTTTTTCGAGTTTCGACAATTCGTATCGGACGGCCTCGCTGTGGTCGTGCGACTGGTCGCCGTAGATCAGGCTGATGATCGTGTTTTTGATCGTGTCACGGCAGAGTTCGTCCAAACGCCCGTCGAATTTCTCGGTACGCTCGCCGAGCTGTCGGGTCTTGGCGAAATGCTGCGAGAGCGGCGAATCGTATGGCAGTCGTTCCGGCCGCACATGCGCGTACAGGCCGGTCGCCAACGCTTCCAAAGCGCCCGGCCAGACTTTAAGTCCGAGCGTGATGAGGGCGCACGCGCCGCCCACACCGCCGAAACCGGCTAGAAAATTCTGCAGCACATCACATCTCCTTTATGGAAAAGCCCCGCACGTGGCGGGGCTGTGGTTTGTCTAAGGCTCTGTTAAACCAACTTTGACATATGAACGAGGGGCGCTTATTCGAGAAGAAGTCCAGACCTTCAGTCTCTGGCCGTTATTATTAAATGGTTATCGATACTCTAAAGCCAGAGGTGTCCATGTCCAACATCAATGTTCAGGTTGCGGAAGTTAATGACGCATTCTTCAATCCGCGCCTTGCTGACAACCCATGCGTAAGCAGATACAATCTCAGAAAAGCTGACTTCGCCAATACGATGACAGACATCTATGAGTTCATGGGTGATCTGAATGTGATGAGCGTCGAACGTGGGTGGGGGCGATTCGAAGATATGCTTCAGCTTCAGGCACTGTCCAACGTTCTTTCAAACCTTCTTAACAGCACCATGGCGAAACATTCACGAGAACTTGTGGTCAATACTCTTCCAAACGGGCATCCAGATCTTATCCGAACCGGTATTTATCCAAACAATCTTGTGGCGGAAGCCGAAGATGGCGTTGAAATGAAAGCCACCAGAAACACCGGAGCAGCCGTTGACATGCATAGTGCAAGAGAACAGGACCTCTGCACGTTTGTATATCAGGTTGACGAACGACGAGATGACCCCGGTGTGCCAATCGCCGAAAGACAACCCCTCACCTTCACCGGAATATTCCTCGGACATGTCACCGAAGAGGACTATAGGCATAATGAGCGTGGAGAGCGTGGCACACGAACGGCCACACTTTCCAAGGATGGATTATCCTCCTATAGACGTAGCTGGGTCTATCTCACCAACGAGTTACGCGGAACGATATGGGCAAGACGCAGTCTCAATCTTCCAATGCTGTGAGTTTAGGAATCGCATTGCAGGCAAGATTGTAGTATTCGGAGTCTCGTTCAATGCCAAGGCTTGAATACCCCAATGATTCAGCAGCGGCTAATGTGGAGCCCGAACCGGCAAAGGGATCAAGGATCATGCCCATTCCTAGTGGCAGTGCTGCTCTGACTATTTGTCTCATCAGCTTCTGCGGTTTCAAAGACGGATGGTTGGCTATGGCCCGCTCTTCCTTGCGGGTCGGAGCCGACTTGATGACATCTCCAAATGGGTGATCGTCATCGATACGCCGCCAGCCGCCGGTACCATATTCGGCAAGATTGCGACCGGTTGTTTCATCCATTGGCTTGCGCATGATCACCCAAGGTTCAAATTGAGAACGAGGCATCACGCTTACATCCGGATATTCAGACTCAAATCCCTTTGGACGATCGCCCCCTCTCATGGTCTGGACCAATCGCACGAGCTGTCCTCGCGGTTCCAACCCGGCGGATTCCAAGGCCCCCGCTACAAGATGGCTCACAAGCGGATTTGTTGCCACGACGATGTTTGCGCCGGGGACAAGTACACGCAAAGCCTGTTCTCCGAACCTTCCGAAGAACTCGACTATCTTCTCTCGGTCAGCGTTCGTCAAAGTCGTAAATCGAGGCAGGGGGCTTCTTTTCGCGCCATCAAAGGATGGCGGAATCCGCCATACGCCTCCCTGCCCCTTGCGCAGTTTTGAAACTTGGCTCTTTTTGTACTCAACCAGTCCGTAAGGGGGATCTGTCACGATGGCCTGTATGGAAGATTCCTCAAGAGAAGCCATCACTGCGAATGCATCGCCCTGTATGAGAGTCGCCTTACCATATTCGAACCTAGACGTCGACTGACGGCTCATGGCATATAAGCCACGAGATACACGAACGATACCGCTGTCTGGCTTCTTGGCCTGCAATCGCAGTGACGAACGGATGCTGGACGATTCAAATGTTTCATTGAAAGAGTCCGCGATTCGGCACTCTATCTCAGTGACCGTCAAGGGAGCCTCCGATTGCGCCAATATGTTCGTAATGGCATCCCGAACCTGTCCAGGCTTCCGCACTTTTACCTCCTTGACGACGTCTAGACGTCATTATAGCACCAAAAGACGTCACATGATTGGCAAAATACGGCTAGTCTTCCCCTCTTGGCTGAGCCTTAAGTTCGAATGGCATCCCGTTTTCGCGTACTACGGCTTTGAGGAAGATGGTGACGGCTCCGGTCATGTTCAGCCCCAATGGCTCCAGCACCTTCATGGCCTGGTCCTTGAGTTCGGGGTCGAGGCGCATGGTCGTGGTGGGCGTGTTCGCCATGCCGTTCCCCCTTTCCCTGCAATATCGGATATGTACAGTGTACTTGCAATCTATGCCGCCATGCCCCAATACTCCATGTACGGCGGCATGATGCCGTTCCAGTCGCGGGTCACACCGGGGCATGGTTGCGCGTCCACCTGCCTGATGATGCTATCGTTTCGGTCGTCACGGAACGAGCGTCGCCACAGGAACCACGTCAGATAGGATTGCAGATGCTTCGTGGACACGCCCTTGAATCCGTGAAGGAACCCGTCGAGGTTCGAGTGGAGCGTGTTGATCCGGTTGATGCGATGTGACTTCGCGTCCACTTGCTCGAACACGGTGCCCAACGCCTCCAATGCTCCCGGATAGGCCGCCGCGGTGTCCGCCATGACGTGCGCTCCGTGCAGTATCCGGCCGTCCCACCACCATCCGTTTGTTGCGGGCATGGTGGCCGCGCCATCCGCGATGGTCACTTTCTTCTCGTTCGTCGGGGTAACGCCGGATGACATGTCCGTGAGGATCGCGGAATACATGCCGGTCGTCGGATCGACGGGCAAAATATTGCCCCATACTCGCAAAAGCTGCGGATCGTCCGCCGTGCCGGTATAGGTCAGTCCGTCCGCCCGCCCCTCGAACCCATTGTCGACAGGCTTGGTCGCCCCCGTGCTTGGATTCACGAGTCTCATCGGCGGTCACCCGCCCTGAGATCAGTACGGCGCGGTCTGCGCGGTGAAGAAGCCCGGAATCCCCCCCCCCACGACGTAAATGTCGTATGCGGGTTTCGATTCGATGGCGATATCACGGCAGGTGGTACCGTCCTGCCCCTGCATCAGCATGCTCGTGGTCTTGTCCAGATGGAATTCCGCCTCATCCGTCATCTCGTTCAGATAGGCGTAACGTTTCCAGCTGGTGTCGCCCACGAAGAGCCTCCCGCCCGTCTTGCTGACATGCCAGCCACCCTGCGGGAGACTGCCGATATCGACGCGCCGGTTAGCCGGCACCTCATGGGCCGAATAGTCAAGTTTCCGTCTCATGACAATTCCTTTCCCGTCAAAAGTTTCCAACCGTTCCATTCCCTGCGCCACACCTCGCGGATTCGGTCGATGAGGAAGCACATGACGTTGGCATCATCGCCCACACTGCCGGTGTAATACTTGAGGCCATTGTGGAGTTTTTCCGTGCGGCACCACAGGCTGCCGACCGGAGCCGTCGAAGGCCGGTCTGGCTGCACGAGAATCTGCTTCGCACCCAATGAGGTCTTGCCGTCAGCGATGGCCACGTGGCATGGTTTGAACGCGTCCTGTTTGAGGACGGCGAGGAAATTCGACGCATTGCTCACGAAGCTCACCGTACCGTCATGGATGCTCGCCACGGTGGAATCCGCCGTGGACAGCGTCAAGGATGAGTCCTCGATGTGGCCGTCCGCGAAAACCTTCTGGGCGGCCACCTTGACCTCAGGATGGTCGGCATAGAGTGCCTGAGCCGTGAAATCGACCGGTTTGAGCCACACGTCCACGAGCGTTTCGGCTGCTGGCGGCCACACCTGCACGCCATCGTAAAGCGCGTTCATCGGCACGGTCGCGCCACCATTGGCCATATACGGGAGGCCGACCCTCGTGCCGTCAAGCAACACTCCCATGTCACGCCTCCCGAGAGGAGACGGAATCGGTGGAATCGGTGGAATCAGTCGGCACAGTATCCGTCCTATCCTCGACGGTCGCGTCGGACGCCTTGTCACGCACCTGCTTCACCGCCTCGTCAATCGCCGTCAAAGCCTCATTCGCATGGGATTCCACCACGGCCTTGGACTCGGTGATGCTGTCGGACACCGCCGTCACCTGCGCGCTGGCGGCCTGTGAAGCGTCGGACGCGGCCTGGGCGGCATTCGCGGCCTGGGCTGCGACGGCGCTCTGGGCCTCCACCACGGCACGCGCGTCAGTCAGATCCTCCAGAATCTGCGAAGCGACAGTCTTGACCCCGCCCTCCGGGTAAAACACCATCTGCCCCGGATTCGCCTTCGACATGGCCTGCGCCTCAGACAGGGACGAAGCAAGCAGATACGTCAGCGCGGCACCGGAATTAAGCGCCGGAACCAAAGTGCCCGCATCCACACCGACCAGGTCCGCGAATTCCACGGCCGTCGTACTGTCAGGCACGTTCACATAGCGTCGGAACTTCCACAGGTCCTTGTCCAGTCCGACGGTGACCTCGTAGCAGAAGGTGTTGTCGGTCGGTGGAACCGTCACGGTCGCCTTGCCTTTCGCGTCGAGTGCGACTTCGAAGCCTTCCCGCACGACGATGCGTGAGTCGTTGCGGAAGCGTTCGGTTGGAATCACGCTCACGGTGGCGTTGGACAGGTCGACGATGCCGCCGGCACTGGGTTTGCCGAAGTCGAAATTGATCTTGGTCATCCGTGTCCTCCTTTAGAACAGTGGTTTGAAAAACGGGTGGAAAACCCACAGGTCGGAACGTTTCGCCGGAACGATGCCAACTGTGGGTTTTCACAAGGCGAAAGGTAAGAAGAATGCTGTTGGGAACGTTCGTGGATGATGTCTGGTGGCCGTCCTGCGCGAGGCTCCGTGAATGCACAAGAGTGGGTTACGAATCGGCCTACCGTTGTCATATCCAGTCGAAGTGGGGTGGTGTCGATATGGAGTCGATCACTGCATCAGATATCGAGGAATGGCTAGGCTCGTTCAAGCGTGCTGGCGCCGCACGGAAGGCTTGGGCCGTCCTGCGGGCGATACTGAGGCTCGCCTACCGGCGTGGCGTCACAGACAACGACGTGACCAGAAGGGAGATCCGTTTGCCGCATCTCCGCCGTTACGAGCCGCGGGTATTGGACGCACGCCAGGTGCGCCGCCTGCTGAAAGGCTTCTATGGCCACGCGTTGGAGGCGTGGCTGCTGGTCTCCGTATGCGCCGGATTGAGACGATGCGAGTCCGTCGGCATCGAATGGTCCGACCTGAACTTGAAGCGAGGCACGGTCACCGTCAAACGTTCCGTACAATGGGTCGCCGGCCATGAGACAGTCACCGACCCGAAAACCGACCAGAGCAGACGAACCGTGGCACTTCCCCGATTCGCAGTCAAAAGGCTCGCGCAGTTGAAACACGGCAGGAGCGGACGGCTGGTCGGAGACCTGAACGCTAACCAAGTCGCCTCACACTACATGGCATGGTGCAGGCGCATGAAACTGCCCTGCGTGCCTCCACGCAACCTGCGCCACACGTTCGGCACGTTGGCGATCAAGGCCGGAACCGACATCAGCGTGGTCGCACGCCAGCTCGGACACTCCGACATCCAGACCACCGCACGGTATTACCTCAAGCCTGATCTGAGCGTCCTCAAGGACATGCAGAAAGCGTGGCAGAAACTCATATTGACCTGCTGATAGCTTTCCGTAACCCTGTACAACGCGAAAGGCTTCACGATCATCCGCACTGGAATGATGATGCTCATCAAATACTCCGGCTCCTTCGGTGGAGGCAGTTGGGACAGCATGCAATGCGAATACGTACTGCCCGCCGAACTGCGCCCGCCTATCGAGGTCAATGGCATGGTGTGCGTGTCGAACGGGCAGACGTCGAGAATGCTCATCGTCAATCCCAACGGAACCATCCGATGCGCGAACATGGGAGCCGCTGGCAGCAATCAGAGTTGCGTGGGCTCGCTCTGCTATCCGATCCACTGAGGATAGTTTTCCGTAACCCTTGAACGGCAGATCTGGCATGGGCCTTACGGTATGACGGTCCGTCTCGCCAAGGTCGGCATGATGGCTTTCGCTTTTGGCAACACGTCCTTCTCATCCGACATCAATACCAACGGCCAGATCGTGAATGAGACGATGGCCGCCGGTTTCCTGCCGGAAGATGAAGGCGCGATACTGCTGGAAGGTGTGAACGGGCAGCATGGAGCCTTGTCCTTCGACTCTGACGGCAATATCACGATCAGCGGCAGCATGAATCGCGGATATTATTTTCGCGTCTGTGGCTGCTGGCCGGTGAAATAGCTTTCCGTAACCCAGCCATGCCAACTGGAATGGCAGGACACCTCATCGTTCGTTCCGGCCAGTTATGGCGCTTCGAATACCATCACGGTCAAAGACGGTCTGATTTTCGTGGACCTGTCTTCGTTCCGAAGCACCGTGAAAGTCGTCGATTACACTGTCTGGCTGTTCAAAGCGGGCGTGAAACCCTCCAAAACGGTCGGTCTTGGGTGCGTCGCGAACGTGGCTGGCACCGCGTACAGCAAACAGGCGAGGTGGAACACTAACGGGTCGGTGACGCTTATCGGAGGCGTGGGTTCATCCGATATCGTCCAATGCTTCCCGAGGATCATTCCGGTGCCCGATGGTGTGGAATTCGTCTAGGCCGCCATCCAACAGCCGTGCGCCGTGGAGTAGGCGGATTTCGGGTCGCCCAGCATCTGCACCGTCCCGTCACGCATGACAAGCAGGCTGAAACCGCAGGACGGAAACGCGATGATGCTCTGATCGGCGAGCGGACGGAACGCTTCTGGGATGGTCTCCAACGCCGTCGTGTAGTTCTGCACGCCGCTGCCGGCGAACTTGACGTTGCCGTTGATCGTGACGATGCGTCCGACCCGACACAGAGTGAGGCTGTTGTTCGTGTACGGCGGCTTCCATGGCTGGGTTACGGAATCCCACAAAGCCCCCCTCGGCGTGAACAGGCGCACCGGCGTACCGACCGTGATGCCATCCAACGGAATGCGCCAGAGAGGCATGTACGCGTCAACCGCGCCGGACAATATCTTCCCTGACGGAATGGTCGGGTCGGCGGCAGCAGTCGCATTCGGCGAACCCTTCAACACGACCAACTCCACCAGCTCATTACCGTTCTTGGGGTTACGATTGTAATGCGCGCAAATGATGTCATTGCGCTTCATACCCTGCGACCCGTTGGAAATCGTCACCGATTCCGCCGACGTGATATGCCAGTCCAAGCCCTGTATCGACGCGCAACCAGTGCCGACCGTCGCCCTGTTGGACGAACTCATCGAACACTTGAACGCGTCGCCCCAGTCGAACACCACGTCAGACTTCGAAAACTTGGCCTGATGGATGATCGCCTTGTCCTCGCTTGAAATATGAGCCGTGCCGGCCTTGCCGTCAACCAGTTCGATGGTCACTGTCCAACCTCCTTCAACCATGCTTCGAACGAAGCGTCATCCTGCTGCATGAACGTCATGAACGACGCATTGCATTGGGAACACAATTCGTAGATGTCGGGCGTCACATCATCCGCGATGCGGGTCGCCTTGCCAGCCGAATAGCGGCGTACGGTGAACCATTCACGGGCCTCCGTATCGCCAGCGGCGACATAGGCGGTCTTGCCGCACTTGTCGCACACGTACTTCACGTAACCATCCGATTTCACTAGCCTATCCTTTCAAACGTGTAGAAATCCAAAGACGGCAACTGCCGCCAAGTCCCGCCGAAGTCAACGGAAGGGTCAACGCCCGTCGTGTTCATCACGACATATCCGACCGGGAACACGGCCTTCCCGGAAGCGCCGCCGCCGACATGCGCGCTAATGACGCCATCCACGCTCACGATCGAGGAACCGTCCACCTTCACGCCACCCAACACGTCCGTGGACGCCTTCGGCAGCGTGTAGGCGTTCGCGCCCCGTTCGACCGAAGCGAGCTTCGACCGTTCGGAATCGGTCATCATGCCCGACTTGGCACTGTCGGCCACGCTCTTGGCCGCATCGGCGACGTTCTTCGCATCCTCGGCGGTCTGATTCGCCTTGCCGATCTGCGCCGCGAAACCGGAAGCCGTCTTGTTCGCAGACTCGGCGACCTTCCTGACGGAATCCAAATCCTCGGAAGCGACCTCCGCGTTGATCGTGCCGCCTGAAATCGACAGGCCACGGCCAGCCGTCAAAGACACGCCACCGCCAGCCGAACCACCGGAAGACGAAGAACCGGAATAGTTCGCATTCGCCGACTGCACCGGCAGTCCGACCTCGAACGTCGAAGTCAAAATCCCGGAATCGATTTTCACGATCCGCTTCGTCACCACAGCGGTGACGTTGACGCCGGAAGACTGATCCGCCGCAACAATCTTGTCATCCACACGCAGACCATCGCCGACCTCATCGGACAATGTCACCTCGACCGAGCCACCGGTCTGCAATTCCTGCAGATGTTTCTTCGTTTCGGATTGCAGCGTGGACAAATCCGCGTTGGAATAGTCGTATGTGGCGCATACTTCATCGGCTCCAACGAGCGTCTGCGTCTGACTCACCACGCCGGTTGCATCCGCGAAATAATTAACCACCAGACGGTTCTTGAGCTCCTGCGAGCCAAGGCCGATAAGATGATTCACCGCGCGACGGTTGGTTTCGGCCTTGAAATCCACCAAGTCGGAATCGATCGTGTTCGCGACGGTCTGCACCGGCACGATACCAAGCAGGATCTTGTTGCCGGACGCTTTGAAATCAAGCCTGCGGCCACATGATGCAAGCAATGTGCGCAAGCCGGTGTAGGCGTCCACATAACGTGGATTCTGGAACATCCAATTCGACAAAGTGGAAGCATCGGAGGAATCGACGGTGAAAACCGAATCCAAGCCGATGCGCTTCAAGAGGCTTTTGAGGATGTCAGGCAGCTTGCCGGAGACGGTCAGGTAATCTTGATTCACGTCCGGCTGCAATATCTTCGCCGCCAACATGCCAGTCCACGATTGACCTATCCAGGTTGTCGTAGACGTTCCTCCGACGACGGACACGCGACGATCGACTATTCGGCCTCCAACATCACTTCCGTCAATCCAGAAATACCAGCCACGTTCGATTCCCGGCGCATCCGGATCGTCGACGGTCAGCTCGAAATCGTTTTCGTCCGTGCCGCAAGCCCAATCCAACGTCACCCGCGATATGCTCGCATGTGGCGTCAGCTTGCCATCGGCGAGGATAACGTCAGCCATGGCACACCTCCAGAAACGTCAAACATGGTCAAATCGATGCCATAATTGCCGGAAACCGTCAACAGCGAATCTCCTGCCGGTATCGGCTCGAAAACATATGAGCCGCTTCCGCTGCCGTTGCCGCGTACGCCCTTGTCGAAAACATCCGAAACGTCGCCGTTTTCGGCTGTCAACGTTATCGTCTTCCGCAATCCGGTGGCCGACAGTGATATATGACCGCCTTCCGGCACTGCCGCATCAACCGCATAGGTGTTGCCGCCAATCTGGAAAGACGGGTTGACGCAAGGGCCGAAAATGACCGCGGCGAACTCAGCGGCCTTGCCGGTCGGATTATGCACCGTCAAGGCGATTTTCGACGGAGCCAAATCGGTCGGCAAGTCCAGTGGAAGGTCAATCTTCGAACCGGTGCCTGCCGTCATCGGAAAGAAATGCTGCACCGGCAGCGCGCGACGCCAGACGCCATCGCAAAGGACAATCGTGTAATCGACTTGCGCGTATTCCGGCCATGGCACGAGACCGAGCGAAGAACCGATGACATACGCCCGCTGGAACCATTCGCCATCGACGGTCAACATGCCTGGCGTAACGGCCTGCACGTCCGAATCGAAAGCCGTCTGCACCACGTCCAATCTTGACGGATCCGTGGTGCGGACGGTCATTTTCGCCGTCGAAGCGTTCCGGCTCACCGATTTGATGCCGCGAGTGGCCAGCGTGTACGTCCATGCGTATCCGCGCATTTCCTGCAGGTCAGCCACCCACAGGTCATCGGCGTTGAGGTCGATGACCGTGCCATCATGCGACGTGTATTCAAGCTCGCGCATATCTGCGGATCAACCTCCCCAAGTCACGGTCGCCGACCGTCGAATCATCGGACGCGGCGCTGATAATCGCGCCAAGATCATTGTGCAGGCTGGTTATCGCCGCCACCACGGAAGCGGTATCAACCTGTACGCTGACCTGATTGCCTGTCATCTGATTGGCTGTGGCAAACACTTCGCGTGGAATCTTCCGCTCGTTCAGCAAGCGCATGGTATCGACGCCGTAATAGGCCGTGGCCGCAGCATTGTGCGTGTACTCGCCCGCGGCAAGACGAGCGTTGAGCAGATACACGCTGTCGCTCAAACCATTGCCGGGCGCCCACGCCGGATCCACGTAGCCGGAGAACATGCCACCTCCGGCGAACTGCTGGAAGGCGCCGTCAGTGAACATTCCACCGGTGTAGCCACCCACCTTCTTCGTCTTCTCCGTAACGGTGAAGCTCTTGTCCGCAATCTGATAATTCTGGATGCTCCGCAAGGTCGCGGAAGCATGGTCAGTGACCCTGACCGTGAAGTGCTTGTCGCCGATAGTCTTACGGTTCACGGAATCCACTTTGCTGGACGCCTTGTCGGAAGCGTTCAGCGTGGTCTTCTTGTTATTCAGACGCTTATTGTTTACCGCATTGATCTTGCTGGACGCATGGTCAGAAGCGGTAAGGACCATGTTCTTGTTGTTCAGCTTCATGCCGTTGACGGCATTGATTTTGCCGCTGGCCTTGTCCGTGGCATCGAGCTTCGCGGTGCCTTTGGCGTTGTTGACCGACCTGACATTGTCCTTCGCCTTGTCGGCCTTGCCGGAAGCCTTGTCCGTCGCGTCAAGAGTGGCCTTGCCTTTGGACTTGCTCGCTGATTCGACGTTCTTCTCGGCATTCTTGGCCTTGCCAGACGCCTTATCGTCGGCATCGAGCTTCGCGGTGCCCTTAGCCTTATTGACCGAATCAACGTTTTTCTTCGCATTATCGGTCTTCGACTTGGCCTTGGAATCGTCAACATCAAGCTTCGCCTTGTTGTTGTCGGCGGTCTTCTTGATATTGTCGATGGAAGCCTTGATGCTATCGGAACTCAACCCCCAACGGTCTGCCAAGGCGTTAGCGGCCTGTTCGCTCATGCCCGAGGCTTCGGCCTGCCGGATGATCGCATCACGAGCATCCTGCAGCACGCCGTTCGCACGCTCGATCTCACCGCTGCTGAAACCGGTGCTCTCGCCCTGCTTGAGAATCTTTTCCGCAGCGTTCTGGGCGCTGCTGGCGATGTCCTCCAAAGCCTGCTTGGTCTTCGTGCCCTGCTCTGAAAACCTGTCAAGCAGATTCCCGCTCTGGTCGAACACCACGCCATTATCCTTGCAGGTGTCGGACAGTTCGCCGATCTTCTGGTTCAGCTGGTCGACAGCCTGGTCTGCAGTCAGATTGCCCGACTCCAAACCAAACAGCGCCTGAACCAGATCGTCGATTCCCTCGGACGCATCGGAAGCAGAATCGGCGAGATCCTTGTTCGCGCTGGCCTCATCCTTCGTGGATTTCGCCGCGCTATTGGTTTTGCCATCGAGTTCGTCCAACGCCTTGGACTTGTCCTTGGCGCCTTTCGTGCCCTGCTGGTAGGCGGTGGTCAGGGCGGAAAGGCCGTCGCGCAGCGCGGTGGCCTTATGTGACCCGCTGCCAAGGCTGGAGCCGAGCTTGTCCGCCGCCGAGTTGACCTGCTTGATGGCCGTCTTGTTGCCTTCGGCGGCCTTGGTCATGGTGGTGATGCTGATGCCGGCCTCGCTCATCACGTCGGTCAGCTTCTTCGATCCGGTGATGCCCTGCTCGATCGCACTGAGCCATCCCGGTTCGCCATGGAAGGTGCCGACATCCATATTCTGCAGCTGGTTGACCAGCGCCTCGTGGATAGCGCTGGCTCCATTGGCTGCGGCTGACTGCACTTCCTGCACCGCCTGCTTGGTATTCTGCGCGGCCCTCATGAAACCGGTGAGCGCCGTCGTGGCAATGCCCAGGGCGATGCCCCACGGGCCGCCAAGCAGGTTCATGACACTGCTGCCGATCGCCTTGAAACCAGCGGTCTTCAACTGCGCCTTGGAAGCGGACGTGCCGAACGCCTCCATCTGCTCGGAAGCGCTCATCGAAGACCCCTTGAACAGGTCGAAAGCCGTCTGCGCGGATCCAAGCGCCGTCTTGACGCGTTGGATCGGATCGATGGCCAGGCCGATGTTGTTGGCCATCGTGCTGGTGCTGCCGTTGAGATTGCCCGCGGCCTTGTGCACGGCTCCGAACACGCCGGCCAATGATGCCATGGCCACGATGGTCTGCTGCGCTCCGGACGGCAAACCGGCGAACGCGTCTACAAGCGTGTCCAGACCCTGCACCATCTTGCGCAAAGGCCCCTGAGCGCCCTCACCGACGGAAATCATCAAGGACTCCATCGAACCACTCAGATTCTCCAGATCACCCTTGAGATTGTTGTTCTTCGCGGCCGCCTGCTCGGCGGCGTAGCCGCTTTCGGATACGGCCTTCGTCCCCTTGTTGACCCCGGACTCGCCCGCCTCATACAAGTAGTTCGCGGCCTTGATGGCATAGCTACCGAAAATTGTCGCGTTCGCCTGATTGCGCTGCTCGTCAGTCAGGTTCTTTTCGGCCTTCTGCAACTGTCCGGCGAAATTCGCCATGCCGACGAAATGGCCTTGAGCGTCATATGCGCTGATGCCCAATTCCTTCATCGTATTGGCGGCTTCGGCGGACGGCGCGGCCAGCTTCATCAGCATGCTATTCAATTGGGTGCCGGCCTCGGCTCCGATGGTGCCGTTCTGCGCGAACAGGGCAAGAACGCCGGTGGTCTCCTGCACGTTCATGCCGAAACTGTTCGCCTGGGCGCCGCAATTGTTCAACGCCTCGCCGAAATCGGAGACATTGCCGACGGCCTTGCCGGCGCCAGCCGCCAAGGTATCGGCCACTTGGGAAGCCTGGGACCCTTTCAGGTGGAACATGCTCAACGCGTTGGCCATGTATTCGGCGGCATCTCCAACGGCCATTCCATCGGACGCGGCCAGATTCAAAGCGCCAGACAAGCCGCCAGTGAGAATATCAGTGACGCTCATGCCGGCCTTGCCGAGATCGTTGATCGCGTCGGCGGAATCCGAAGCGGAATAGACGGTCGATGCTCCTGCTTCGATGGCGGCGGCACGCAGCTGGTCCATTTGGGCGCTGGTCGCGCCGGTGTTCGCCTGCACGGTGCTCATCTGCTGGTCGAAGTCCGCGGCCATCTTGACTGCAGCCACGCCAAAAGCGGCCACGGCCAAACCTGCTGCGGTCATGCCACTGGCGATGAGCGCGGACTTGCGTCCGGTATTCTCCATGCCAGAGGCGACTGTTTTCGCAGTGCTTCCGGCGCGGGTCATCGCCGCCTCATAGGAGGCTGTGTCCGCCATCAGCCGGATGACGATGTTCTTGTTCTCCGCCAAAGCATCCTCCAAAAATCAGGTCAAATGCGCCACCAAGGCGTTCGCGGCCGGATTGTCCCTGCCGTTGGCCTCTGTCCACCGTTTCATGGCCTGCTGCATCTGCGCAGTGGCCCAGCAGACGCTGGTTTCGGCATGCAATGTAAGTTCGGCCTTCGGGTCTTGGCAGATCGAGCGAGGCAAACCGCACATGGGGCATAATGACCGTTCGTATTCAGCCAATGAACGCATCCAATTGCGTTCCGTCTCATCCCATTCGACCTCATCGCCCTCACTCGGGCGCCAGCCCATGAAACGCTTATAGCTGATGCCGAGCTGGCGGCAGATCTTAAGATCCTCAACTAGTTGTGGAGAACCTTCGAGGCGAGGTCGAATGCCGCTTTTGGGTCCGCTGCGGTGCCGTTCAGGTCGGCGATGGCCTGCCAGATCGGCGTGAACTGGCCATCGGTGAGTTCGTCGAACAGATTCCGCCACGCCTGTTCGGTCTTGTCCTCGTCGGCCACCGGCTTGCCGCCGATGGTCGCGGAGTCAAGCATGAGCGGCAGTGCCGCGGCGGCGGTGCCGAACATGTCGTTCGTGCCGTTGTCATTGCGGTGCGCGGCCAATGCCTGCGCCCACTTGCTTACCGGCAATGCTCGCAACGTGAGCTTCAATGTCTCCGCATCCGCCTGTTCGCGTAGCTCTTCGATGCGCCGCGCGGTGGCCTTCGCCTGCCGGTTCGTCCCAGCCTCCGTGATTTGTTCGCGCGTGGTCTCCTCGGCCAGCGCATCACCCAAGCGCGCAATGTCCTCGGCGACCTGCTGGTTGAGGATGATGGCGACATCCATGATACGTCTGGTGACCTTAAGCATAAAACATTCCTTTGCCTTGAAAAACCATGCTCCCTTTCCTCAAAAAGAAAATCCAGCACCGGAGAAAGGGGTGAAAGTCCGGTGCTGGAAGAATCAATCAGGCGATCTTCACGTTCTCCGCCCAGCCTGGAGCGCGGACGGAGAAATTGACCTTGCTGCGCAGCACGCTGTTCGCGGCGATCGCCATCTTGGCGCTCATGCCGATGCGGACCGCATACACGTTCACCGTATCTCCGGCGACAAAAGTCGTATCCGTCTGCTTGCCATAGCGGCGCACGAAGTAGCCTTCCGCACCCTCGGTCAACGTATCCATTGCGGCGTTTTGAGCGGAATGCGCAGTGTTGGTGTTGTCGATGACCTCGATGCTTGGGCCGCTGATCTTCTTGCGACCGGGATTCTCGTAATCCTGCGCGCTGTTCTCACGCTGGTCGGAGATGGAATCCTGCGACGGCGAGCACGACCAGCCTCCTAGGGTGACGTAGTTGCTCAGGTCGGTGCCGGCGCTGATCTCGGACGCGGTCGGCTTCTGGATGTTTTTGATGGACGGCACCCAGATCGTGTTGACCAGACCGTCCGCCGGTGTGGAAGGAACTTCAGTTCCAAGAGTCAAAACCATGACTCCTCCTTAAATATTTGGGGTCACATGCGTGACCAGTTGAATTTGAAAGTCAGGACACGGCACTGGTAAAGCAGCGCCGTGTCCTCTGCGGTAAGTCCGGCCGCATAAGCGCCGGAATCGGAGAACAGCGTCAGGCAGCCGGTGTCGAAGCCCTGGGCGACGAACCGCTTCCCAGCCAAGGCTGGAATCATGAGGTCGTCGGCCATCACGTTGACGGAATCGGTGGTGGTGCTCACGATGCGCACCAGCAGAGTGCCGATGCCGCAATGCACGTGCTGCGTCTCCCCGGCTATGTGGCCGTTCGTGGTGACGGTCTCGATGATCCACGGTGGCTTGTCGGTCGGTTTCGGCGCGGTCTGCCGGAAGACCTTCCACCCATCCGCCGGTTTTGGCACATGGTCGAGAATCGTATTCGACAAGGTCATGATCGACTGCACTAGAATCCCTCCACTGCGGCACGCGCCACATATTCCGCGAGCTTCGGAAGCTCTTCCTCGCCATGCTCGTAGAACCGGTGCGTTCCACCGCCACGCGCGGTGCCGAAGAACGCGATGTTGGCGAGCGAACCAGCCCCGCCCTTTGTGGGGCCTATCTCGGCGGAAATGCGTCCGGGCGTCTCGCTCACCGTGTAGGTGATCGGAATACGGCGGAGCGCCTTGTTGCCTGAGCCTTTCAGGTCGTCGCGAATCGAGTTCTTGACGTTCTGCGCGCCCTTCTTCACTGACGCGGAGATCAAGGCGCGGCGAGCCACGCCCTTGGCGAGCAGTGCATCGCCGAAGGCCGTCAACTGCGAAGCGTCGAACAGTCCGCTCATGCGTCCTCCTTCACGTTCCAACGGCAGGCTGTGGCGTGCGTCTTCTCGCTTTGAGGTGAGACGAGCCTGAACCGCCTGCCGACGAGCAGCGGATTAGCGGATTCCGTGACTTCCACCACGTCACCGGCGCGAAGGCCTGGAGTGCCATATGGAAAATGCACGTACAAAGACCAGACCAACGAGACGGCGCCCATGGCTTGAGCTGCACTGCCTTCGGTCTGCTCGCTGGCGAGGCCGCCGCTGGTCTGCACCTTGCAGCTG
>OAVC01000484.1_pt1 | contig 22608 bp, 46 predicted proteins | sample 1495261 | NCBI WGS metagenome assembly OAVC01 (sample SAMEA2580074, study PRJEB22360) | human gut metagenome | biome: human gut; feature: human-associated habitat; material: faeces | place: Denmark | collected 2008/2010
GCAGATTACATGTCGTGTTTTCCGGCTTCCGCATGATTCCGCCGTTTTCCCAGTGTTTCCAACGGTTCCCGCATGGTTCGCATATCACTCCAATTCACTGCAAATCACTACAATTACCGGAAAAGTGTGGGCAAAATGTGGGCACGGAATCAGAGGTACATGTGCTGTCGCACGTAGGCTTCGACCTCGCGATTTTCCTCCGGCGTGCCGATAGTCAGCAGCCACACGGCATTGTTCTTGCGCTGAACATTGCCTTTGCGAAGGCATTTGATGAGTCCTGCGGATTCGAGTTTTTTGGCGATCTTGCCTATGCGGTTGTAGGCCAGCTGCTCTCGCTTCGGATTGCGCGGCTCATTGCCGATCGCCACGAGCTCGTCCATTGACTGGGGAAGTGTCATGCCCCAATCGATGGCGATTTTGAGCCAGCCGGAAGCGTAGGTGCGCGGAAGCATGTGCTTTTCCTTGGCGGCTTTGTCCAGCGGCCAGTCAGCGGTGAGCCATGCCATGCGGCTGAGCAGGGCGTATTGAGCGAAGTCGAAGCTGCGTGCGCCCTTGTGGGTGACGGTGAGTTTCCCTTGGCTTGCGAGTTCTTCGACTGCCAGCATGTTGCGGTATCCCATTTCACGGTCCATTTCCGACCTCCAAGCCATGCGTTACAATGGTTTCGGAAGTCTTTGAGTGAGGCTTCATGTTTTACCTCCGTGGTGCCGTTAACACTGCGGAGGTTTTTTGTTCTGAAACACATTATATGCTAACTTGCAAACATGTGTGTATGGCGTGTTGTAAACAAGGGTGCATATTAACCTTGCAAGTGGAAAATACTAACTTGCAAACATGAAATATACATACATGCATATGTAACATTATTTTCATTCTTTCATACAGCGCCAATGCGCTGAAATAGAAGAATCGGCACGTCCAATCCCCATCTGCGGTAGCTTGAAGCAGAGAGAAGGAAGGGGAGATCCTATGAATGCGAGACTCGACGAAATTGCAGCCTGGAGGCCTGCGCCTTCAGGTGGCCTGGAAAGCGCCGCCAACGAATACGGCTCCCCGACCGTGATTCATCGCACGCCCAGCAGGCTCGTGGAAGAATGCGAGGTAGCCTTCGACGCAGGGCTTTTGCTTGCAGCGCTGAGCCTCGTCGTGACTATACCCGACGTCTGCGCAAAAGCCGTCGGTATGAAGTACACCGATTGGTGCGTGAAATACCTGGATCTTCCAAATACCGGCGAGAAGATGAACGCCGAGCGAAAAGACGAGAAGAGCCAAGACGAGATTAGCGATGAGCTCAACGGCATAACGGCGCGAGGTGCATTCACCGCCTCAGACCTCTACCAGCTGCGCTGTGCAGTGGTCCATGCGGGGTCCTCGGTCATCGAGGGCAAAGGAAAGGATTACAGCCCCTACAAAGTCATCGGGGTATGCGTCCAAGGCGACGAGTGCGGAATCGTCGCGAGCTATGGCCATACCGGAGTTGGTGCGGAAAACTTGAAGGCCTGCGCATACGACTGCGTTATCAAGCTCGAAGGCCTCATCTCTCGCATGGCCAAGGGCGTCGTCTCGTTCCTTGAAGAAGATCCCGAGCGGGATTGCGAAAGAGTCATCAAGACAGGGATAGACCGTCGAGGTGTGGCGGATTTCAGACCGCTAAGCCGAATCTCCTATCGTTAAAAAAGTGGTTGGATTTTTAGAGATAATATTCGTTAAATTAGTGGTTGGGATTCGGTGGGCATCATCTTGATTGTCCAACCAGATATTTACCAATTTCCAGCCACTTATTTTACATACCCAATATAAAAGCCCCACAAATGTGGGGCAAATCGAAGAGAACGTCACTGTTTGGTGAACGTGCCGCAATTCTGGAGCTTGAACTGTTGTCCATCGCTCACCGTCACCTGCGGATAACCACCGCCAGGGATATCGTTCTGCACGATGTCATCGCCTACGGAGATCTCCCAGTAACAGCGGTCCGTCACGGAATTGTTTGCGCGATAGGTTCCGGCGTCGATGTCCTTGCCGACCTGCCACACGCCATCGGAGGCGCTGGTCCTCTTGGCGTTGTCGACCTGACCGGTCAACGATTCGATTTGCGCCTGCAAATTGTCCCGCGTGGCCTCCATCTTCTTTATGTCGGCCTTCATGCCGTCAGCCTTGTCTATCGTCTCCGAGGCGGTATCGTAATCATCCGACAGTGAGTTGTATTCGTCCACAAGCTTGTTGTATTCGTCTATCAGCTTCGAATAGTCGGCATTGTCGGCTTCGATCGTCTCGGCGGCTTCCTTGACCGCGGCGGAATGGACACTGGCGGCATAGGTGGCCGCTCCGACGGCCAACGCCACCGCGCATACGGCGGCGATGCCGGAGCAGACCGCCGACTTCACTTTCACGTCCTTGTCGAGCCATGCCTTGAGCTTGACCAGCATCGTATTGTTCTGTCTGATTCTCATTGGTTTCTTCTCTCTTTCCGTCGGACGGGGGATGCAGCCGATTCTACGCCGATGCGAGCGTGCTCCGGTAGTCTTCGAGGACTTGCGTGGTCACGTTGAGTTCGTCCGCGATCTGCCATTCGTACTCGTACATGCGTTCGAGTAGTGCGAGTTCGGTTGGGTTGACGAGCGTGAGGGCGGTCTGCGTTCGCGCCCGCCGCTCCAATTTCGAACTATCGTTCGAACAGCCGGTGTCGCCATGCCTCCAATGCAAGAGCTCGTGCACCAGCGTGCAGCGTTTCGCCGTGTAGGTGAGCCGTCGGTCTATGAGGATGACGCGGTTTTCGTTGTCGTAGCAGCCCCATAGTCCGTCCGGCAGTATGGTGCTGGATACGGTGACGGGCAGGCCGATGATGGCGCGGCGCATGGCCCCGTACGTCATGCGCCGGTCGATCGGCAGGTCAGGCAGGCTCGTCGTAATCCGGCCCAGCCTCTCCATCGATCGCCTCCTGCTTGCCGGCTGCGTTATAGGCGGCAAGACCATAACCGCCTGCCTGCGCTTTCCTCTCGGCAGCTTCAACGGCATGGCGTTTGGAGTCCATCACGATGTCCCCGATGGATACGCCGGTCACTTCGCTGATGCGTTCCAGGTCACTCAGGTTGAGCGGGCGCGTGAAGTTCTGCCGTTTGTACCAGTAGTCCTCGCCGAAGCCGCAGGCCTTGGCAAAATCCTTGACGGTCATGCCGCTTGCCTTTTGGAGCCTGACGCACTCTCGCATGACCTGTTTCGCGAATGTGGTCACTTCGTTTGCTTTCATACCCATGCCTCCATTATAGCCAATTACGTAGTCATTGTGTACAAATTGTAAAGAACTATGCAATTTCATAGACTTTACTCTACGAATTTGCGTAGAGTAAAAACTGTCGAAAGGAAAAACGAGATGTTGAGCACCAAGAAGACCAAGACCCCTGACCACTACCCGTGCGGCCACATGCGCGGCCCCGGCTGGCATGACTGGCGCGCATGCCTCACCAAACAGGGAATCGAGGAGGATGAATGGCCGGTCTGACGGAAACAGCAACCAGAAACCTCAAAGCGGAACTCGCCAGACACGACAAGACACCAAAAGACCTAGCAAAAGCATGGGGCCTTGAAATCAGAGCCGTAAACAACAGGCTCAAAGGCCACACGCCACTCTCGACGGACGAAATCGAAAAAGCTGCGGCCATGCTCGACATGGAACCTGAAAACCTCGTCATGCTCCTCATCCAGCCGATCGACAGCATCAAACAATTCAAAGCCTAAGGAACCCGAACATGAGCCAGCAACTGTTGAACCCGCCAAAACCGCCGACGCTCCACGAACCCGGATGCCTGCTGCTCGCATCAAGCGGCTTCTACATCCGCCTCCATGAGGACGGCAGCGCCAGCCTCGTGGACGGCATTCAAGACGTCACCCTCGCGGACTTCACCTCGGCGGAAATCGAAGACATCGCCTACAACCTCTCCAACAAGATCGGAGCAACAAGATGACATTCCTGGAACGACGAGATCAGATCCTCCAGAATCTGCGCGACCTGTTCACCCAGCTCAGCGAGGAGACTGACGAGACCAGGCGGACGCAAATCGAAGCGAAATGCCGTGAACAACTCGACCTGCTCGAACTCAACGACAAGGTGGGAAACACACGATGAGCTGGATGGACGACGGCGGATTCGATATGCAGGCCTTCACCGCCCAGGACGGCAGACCGATGGCTCGAATGAGCTTCCGCACATCGACCGGCCAATACTACTTCAACTTCACTAAGACCGAAGTGCAGCGCGTCCGACGCGAATGCAATCGAATCCTCAAGGAAATGGAAGCAAGCAAATGACCAGCCATGACCAACTGCACGACAGCGGACAGGCAGGAAACACGAAACCGAACTACACGCTCCGCCGCGTCAAGACCCTGCTCGCCATCATCGCCTGCACCGCATCGGCGACACTGCTTTTCACTTGGCGGACGGCGGACTCACAGACCGCCACCGTCCTCGTCAGCATCATCTACATTCTGACCGTCCTATGGCTGACCGTGCGGTTCGCGCCACGCGACTAAAGACTTCCCACCAGCCGACGATGAGTGACGATCTGCTCACGCCAGGCGAACTGGCCGTCATGCTCGGCATGAGCGTGCGCACCCTTGCCAATTGGCGGAGTACCGGCAAGGGGCCGCCGTACTTGAAAATCGGCGTGGAACCGCCAGAAGGCCATCAGGACAGGCGCAAGGTCAGATACCAACGTCAAGTCGCGGAAAAGTGGGCATTGGCGCACAGGTATCAAAGGACGGTGGCGAGATGAAAAACGGCATGTTCGTTCCAGTGACACGGATACAGAGCAGTCCAAATGTCACAAGCGACGGGAAAGCACGCGTCGACACCGGCAAACCGACCCTCACGCAGCAGGGAATCGACGTGGACAAGCTAATCCGCGACAACCACGCGCTCATCGAAAACTTAAGGAAAGGAAAACGTTGAAACACGAATACACGGACGGCGAACTCGCCGAACTGAAGAAAATCTACGACGAGTCGGGCGAGGCAGGTCTCGACATCACGGAAATGCGGGCGTTACGCAAGGCCGGACTACTCACGAATGGCCTTCCGTCGAAACCGGAAGAACCGTCGAAACGAGACCTCATCATCGCGCACTGCAGGAAACGCATCAGCCAAGGCCAAACGTTCGACGGCAAGGAAACAGCCGAAGCGCTCAACCTAAGCCAGAAAACAGTCGGCAACATTCTCAGCCAACTCCGCAAGGAAGGACTATTGCCGGCCTTCGACAAGCACTCGCCACGCAGCAAAGCACAGAAAACAACCACAAACGGAAAGAAGAAAGAAACCATGACCACCACATCGAAAATCACAGCGGCCAACATCACCGAATCGAAGCTCACGGTAAACGACGTCACCACCGGAACCATCAGCGCCAAGCCACAAGCCGCAGCCGATCCACGCGCCACCATCGCGAACGCGCTGGTCGATATCTACGACTCCATCTCGGCATTGCAGCGTGCCGCATACCAAGCCAACGACAAGGTGGCCTACATGTTCGCCGCCAAGCTGCTGAACAGCGAAATCATGGATCTGAAAGCCAACTACTCGAAGGACGCAAAATGAAGCTCAATTTCGATAGCAAGGACGGCGTTTTCACCGTCAAGGCCGAGAACAAGGAAGAAATCACCCGACTCAAAATGTCCGCGATGGACATCGCAAATCTGATTGTCAATTACTTCGATGCCGAAATTCAGGAAGTGAAAGTGGAGAAGAAATGAAGCGTATTCCCCTCAAGGACACGGAACGCTACACGGTCGAGCGGTTCAGGCAGTGCAAGAAGACGGAACGTCATCTCGCGTGGTTGAAGAGCCGTAAGGCTGGTGTGGGCGGCTCGGACATGAGCACGATCCTCGGCCTTAACGCTTTCAAAACGCCTTACGAATTGTGGCTTGAGAAGACCGGCCGCGTGGAACCGGAGGACATTTCCGACAAGTGGGCTGTCATCCGCGGCAATGCCTTGGAGAACGAGCTTCGTAAGCGTTTCCGCGCCAATCATCCCGAGATGCTGGTCACGGACGGCACCGACAAGCAATTCATCATGCGCGGGAAGCCGTACATGCGCGCTTCCCTTGACGGCATCCTGCAAAGGGAGGACGGGAGCTTTGGAATCCTCGAAATCAAAACGGCGAGCAACCGTCGAGCGGGGGACTGGCATGACGAGGACGGCAACCTCCGAATCCCGCCATACTACTTGGCCCAGGTCGAGTTCTACGCGCTCGTGACCGGATGGACATGGGGAGTCGTGTACGCGGCCATCGGAGACGACGAGCCGGTGGAGATCCCGTTCAGGGCCGACGTGGAGGATATGGCCGCGATCGACAAGGCCGCAGCCGACTTCTGGCGTTTCGTCACTTCCGGCACTCCACCACAGTTGACCGGCGGTGACGTGCAGAAGGCGTTCCCGGAACCGACGCCGGACATCGTGGACGAAAGCGCCGACGATGACCTCTACGACCTGCTCGCGCGATACGAGAGCGCCACCGGAATGCTGAATGACATGAAGGCCACTCAGAAGGAATTGCAGGAGCAGATCATCCTGCGCATCGGCTCGCATACGGGCGTGCGCTGCGGCAACCTACAAGCCACCTACAAGCCGACGACCCGCAAGGAATACGTCGTCAAAGCCACCACATACCGCAAATTCGCATTCAAAGCCACCGAAGAAAAGGAGCAATAATCATGGGACAGATCGCACAGCAGGCGCAAGGCCGGCAGATGGTCGAAATGACGCCGAAGAAGAACCTCCAGATGCTGATGCGGAAAAGCTGGCCGCGCATCGCCAGCGTCGTCGGCAACAACATCAGCCCCGACCGCCTCTACCAGATGTGCGTGTCCGCCATCAACAAGACACCGAAACTGGCTGAATGCTCGCCGCAAAGCGTGCTCTCCTGCTTCATGACCTGCAGCGCGCTCGGATTGGAACCGTCAAACGTGGACGGATTGGGGCGGGCCTACGTGCTTCCCTTCTACAACAAGAAATCCGGCGGAATGGAAGCCACGTTCATCATGGGCTACCGTGGCATGATCGACTTGGCGCGACGTAGCGGCCAGCTCGTGGACATCAGCGCCCGCGCCGTACACCAGGGAGACGAATTCTCATACTCGTATGGTCTGAACGAGGAGCTGCACCACGTGCCATGCGCCAACCCCGGCGAACTGAGCCACGTGTACATGGTCGCGCATTTCAAGGACGGCGGACACTACTTCCTCGTCCTTAACCGTCAGGAGATCGAGCAGGCGAGGGCACGCAGCAAGAGCGGCAATTTCGGCCCGTGGAAGACCGATTACGAGGCCATGGCGAAGAAGACCGCCATCCGTCGTGCCGCACCTTATCTGCCGCTTACCGTGCAGGCGCAGACCGCCGCCTCCAATGATGACACCACGCCTGACTACGGCGACGTGTTCCAACCTGTGCTCGATGACGATAGCGCCGACGAAGCCGATGACGTGACCGCCGAAGTCATGGAAGCGGACATGCCGGAGGATACCGAAGCCGACGTGAAGGAGGCCGAGTGATGGCAGTGGAGAAGGCCGATGCCGCGATGATCGTAAATCGGCTCAGAGTTGCGCGTGAGCTTGAAGATGATTGTCTGAAGCAGCTTGTCGATGCCGAGCCCGACGAGGACGGCATCTACCGTGACGCGCAAGGCGCTTTATGGGTGCACTGCATCGATTCGTGGAAGCAGCTTTTCGTCAGCTATGGCGCAAGCACCTTCGATTTGGGCATAGCCAGGAATTGGAAGTCTCTCGTGAAGAACAGCGAGCCGACTGAAAGAATGCCGTTTCGTTTCATCACGCCGCTTACCGAGGAAGAGGGGAACTTCTGATGGTTGGAGAAACCGTTATCACGATCGTCGGCAATCTGACCGCCGACCCGGAATTGCGCACGACGTCCGCTGGCGCGCAGGTCGCGTCGTTCACGATCGCCAGCACGCCGCGCTCCTGGAACCGTAATACGAACCAGTTCGAAGACGGTCAGGCTTTGTTCATGCGCTGCTCCGCGTGGCGCGACATGGCTGATCATTGCGTCCGCTCCCTCGCGAAGGGCATGCGTGTGATCGCGCAGGGTCGTTTGCAGCAGCGTTCCTATCAGGCGCAGGACGGTTCCAACCGCACGGTCATCGAATTGCAGGTCGATGAGATCGGCCCGTCCCTGCGTTATGCGGCGGCTCAGGTGCAGAAGATGCAGTCAGGCGGATACCAGGGCGGCAACGCCAACGGTGGCGGCTATCAGCAGGCACAACAGCAGTCGCAGGCTCCGGCCGATGATCCGTGGGGCGCTCCGGCTGGAGAGCCTGACTTCTGATGATGCGTGAGTGGATTGAGCCGCCGGACGTGCTGCCGGTCTGTCACAAACATGGGTGCGCGCTGTATCCGGCGCGCCCCATCCCATGCCCCGAATGCGAAATCGAAGCCGAAGAACAGGAGGTTGACCAATGAGCGGCACGCCGCGCAAGCGCAGCCGCAGGACCGCGAAGGACAACGGCACGCGCATGGAAACCGCAGTCGAATCCTACTTGCAGTGGGCATTGGGGGACATGCGCATCCAACGACTGCGACTCCACGGAAGCAAGGACATCGGAGACATCGGCAACGTGTACTGGCACGGCCGGCCCGTGTGCATCGAAGTGAAATGGACGCAAACCATGGACGCGCCGCAGCATATGCGCGAGGCCGTCAAGGAAGCGGGAAACATGGACTCGCCCTACCCGTGGGTCGTCCAGAAGAAGGCGGGCGTGGGACTCACGTCCATGCACAAGCTCGGACAACAGCACGCCTACACCACCACCGAAGTGATGGACGCGATGCTCAGGCTCTCGCCATCGGCATTGCGCGCGCGAATCAAACCCGAACCATTGGGAAGGAAGAAAACCATGCGACTGATCACATTGCAGGAGTTCGCATTGATACTCAACAGTGGATTGCCGCTCGGCCCGGACACGGAGGAATGATGGCGACTAACATCACGCAGAAAGACAAGACGCTCAACGAGATCATCGACTGGGCGAAAAGTCGCTGTCATGAAGCCGGACTTTCCAGATTCGATGTCCGCAGAAAGAGCGACCGAGACTTCTATGACGGCCAAGTTAACGCATTCCATGAAATGCTAGAGCTTTGCCGTTCCATGCTTGGCTATTCCGGCTCCATGCCGTCCGAGGTGCCGAATCAAAGCGAGGACGCGGAATGAGCGACTACCGCGATGGATACGTGCAGGCCATATGCGAAATAGGCGCAATCGCCTATGAAAGAGCGGCAGAAGCCCGACGCCGAGAAGGACTGGCATATGAGGCCGAGGAATACGAGAAGGAGTCATTTTGGCATGCGGTGGCCGTCACCGCCGAAATGTTCTACGACTACTGCCAAGAACGACGTGACAAGGAGGACACGGAATGAGCAGGACTGAAACCACTGCCATGCTGTCCAAGCTGGTCGAGAAGAGATTGAGGAATCAGACCGCGTTTTGGGCGAGTGAGGTCAATTTCGACCGGAACACGCCTGACGATAGGCGAGTGGATTACGTTGGCTTCAAGCCATGGAACATCAACGGCGAGCCAGTGCCCGCAAGCGTGGAGAAAGGCTGCTTCGGATTCTACGAAGTGAAGTCATGCATGGCCGACTTCACGAGCGGCAACGGCCTGACCTTCTACGGCGACCAGAATTACCTGGTCTGCACGAAGGAACTGTGCGACGAGATCGTATGGCAGAAGATGGTGCCCGAGCGCGTGAACGCGATCCTTACCCCCGATTCGACCGGCTCGAAACTGATTCTCGGCCACGTGCAGTCATACAACGACATGTCATACCGGAGACGTCCGGCAAGCGAAATCCTCTGGGCAATGGTCAAAGCAAACGGAAAGAGGACAAATTGAGTATCTCAGAGGATGAAGCCGAAAAGGTGTACCCGACCGAGTACTGGAATGACGGTTCGGGCTGCAAGAAGGTTTTCGCTGCCAATACTGACGATTTGCAGGAAGCCTATATTCGAGGCCGCGAAGCGCCACCGTCTGACGTTGAGGTGGAGGCCGTGGCGAAAAAACTGCTGTGGTGGGACATGGCACCAGCCTGGGAAGACGTCATGCCCAGTGAGGACTGCTTCTGGACTCTGGCCGAGCCGGAGATGCGAGCCAATTACATCAGGGACGCTCGGGAAATGCTCGAAATCGCACGGAAGGCGGTAAGCGAATGAGCAAAACGATCAAATATGTGGAATGCGCCCACTGCGGAGAGGTTGTCGGCACATATTACGTGACCTGCCCATACTGCGGATACAAGCTGTCCGTGCGCAAGCCGACTGGCATGGACCCGCAGGATGGCATGACCGACAGCGAATTCTACAAACGATTCTGGAGCATGTGAAAGGAGTAATGAGATGGGCCATTTTCAGATTCCAGTCTCGTGGTATCGGGACGAAACGATGCTGCATCTCATGGACAAGAACCCCGCATCCATAGGCGTTTACGTGATGATGATCTCTTGGTGTTCAGACAACAAAAGCTACGGAGATATCCCCTACGTAGACTTCCGATATGTCCTTGACGGGGAGGATGAAGAGCTTCAAGCGCTTATAGATGCAGGACTCATCACGAAGACTGAAAAAATTCGCCTCAACCGTCCCGTCTACCACATCAAGAGCTTCAGGCGCTTCGACCCACGGTCAAGGAAGCCGATCAGCAATAAGCTACGCAAGATGGTATACGAACGTGACCATTGCCGTTGCGTCGCATGCGGAGCCACCGATCATCTGAGCCTTGACCACATCATTCCGTGGAGTCTTGGCGGCGAGGACACCATGGAGAATCTTCAGACCATGTGCCGCTCGTGCAACTCAAGGAAAGGGAACAGGGTCGATGTGGTTCAAGGTGGATGATTCTTTCTTCTCGAACCCGAAGACCGCGATGCTGTCTGACGGGGCAACCGCATTATGGCTCCGTTCCGGCTCATGGTCGGCGCAACAATTGACGGACGGGTTCATTCCCGCCCGCATGGTGCCGATGTTCCGCGGCTCCGATGATTCCGTGCGCGAACTGTGCGATGTCGGATTGTGGGAGCGTGACGACGAAAGGGATGGCTACCGGTTCCACGATTGGAGCGACTATCAGCCGGACGGGGAGGAAGTGGACGCTCTGCGCCGGAAGCGGAGCGAAGCGGGCAAGAGGGGCGCGAACAGTCGTTGGAAACGGAAAACCGTTGACGAAAATGGCAAAAATGGCAAAACCGATGGCAAATGCCATGGCAAACCTATGGCAAACGCATGGCAAACCGATGGCAAGTCGATGGCAAACTCATGCCCCGTTCCCGTACCCGTACCCGATAAGAAAGAGAAAGAAGAATATTCTTCTTCTTTCTCCAAAGAAACCGGCGTGACTGAATTTGGCGATTCGTGGGATTGTCGCGAAGTCGCCAACAAGACCATAGCCGTGGAATATCCGAACCTCGACCTCGAATCCGCATGGTTCGCATTCGCAGGCCGCCACCAAGACGAAACACGCGCCATCGGTGATTGGACGCGACTGTGGAAAGGCTGGTGCCAACGCCGCGCCAACATGAGCGGCATACCACCCTCGAAACGACACATACACACGTGGAAATGCCGCCACGTGCTCGAAGCACTCGGACGCGACGAAGAAACCGCACAGGCAGACGAAAAGGCCTGCGAATTAGCCGACAAACTCAACAAGGAGAAATCATGAAACACGATAAACCGGAAACCATGTACAGCTTGGAATGGTTGGAACACGAGCGTCGCAAAGCATGGCAGGAAGGCTACACGGCCGGATGGAAAGACCAGGAATGCGACTTTCCGCAATATACAAGCGAAAACCCGTACAAGGAGACCGTCGAATGAAACGCAACCCGTTTGAAATCGCGTTCGGCATCGTATTGACGGTCTGCCTGTGCGTCGCCCCGATCATCATATTCACAATCAGTTAAGGAGTTCCAAAAAATGAGTGACAACGTCAACCGCCAGACAAGGAAGGAAACACTCGAAATGAGAAAACGCAAACCACTCGCGCTCGCCGGCATCGGCCTTGCCGCCATCACCATGCTCCTGCTCACACCGGTATTCCTCCTCGCGCTCGCGGGATGCGGAAGCGCGTCCAAGACGTCGGCCCCAGCCCACGCCATCGCCGCCACCGGCACCACATGCTCCAAAAGGTCCAGCGACGACATCAAGGAATGCATCGTCACACTGTCCGACACGAGGCAAGTGGTCTGCGTCGTCTACGCGGGCTACCAGAAGGGCGGCCTGTCATGCGACTGGGACCATGTGAGCGGCGCGGACAAGGAGCCGGCAAGATGAGCTACAACGTCGTCACCCGGCAAGGCGTCAGAACGTTCGAGGACATCGACGATGCTGGCGACTACGCGCAGGCCATGTCCTTGAGGACTGGCGAACCGGTCAAGGTGTTCCATGCCGATACCGGACTGGCCGCATTCACAGTCAAAACAAAGAAGGAAACGAAATGAAAGTCAAGAAAACCCTCATGGACATGATCGTCAAGTGGCATCAGGCCGGCTATGCGCTCGACGAGATCGCGCCGCTCGTGCCGCAAGTGCCGAAAGCGGAAGTCGCCGCGATCATCCACCAGTACGACAAGGAGACCCGACTTTGACCGACTGCCAGCACTGCCACAAGCCCATGAAACAGGCGTCGGACAATCTGCTCTGCGCAAACTGCCGCACAGACTACTGGACGCTGATCCGCCAGCTTGGACACATCCAGCTCCCGACCCTGCGAAGCATCATGCTCCGACAAGCGCACATCGGCCCCACAGGCCACACGCCCAATCGCGGTAGTGCGCCACTGCCCATCGATACCCATGCGCAGGACCTCATCGCAGACAGCGAGGCATGGTTGGCCGAACAGGCAGGCAAAATACGCGCCGCATACGCCGCATACGATTGGCGTAAAGCATGGTATGCCATCATCAGCAACCGGCACACCATCCTCAACATGAGCACAGCAGCAGACGACTACGCCGCCCTGGAACACATCATCCGACGCAACGAACGAGCATTGACCACGGAAGACGAGCTCATAATCCTCGGCACCTGCCCAAAATGTGACAGCATGCTCACCGGCACGCCAGAAGCAGAATCTGTCACATGCCAAGGCTGCAAATGGCAAGGCAGAGTCCAAGCCATCAAAGCCGAACGCGACAACAAACTCTGGCAACTCGAATACACCGGAAAACCAATCGAAGTAGCACGCTACCTCACCAAAATGGACATCCACTGCACCAGCGACCAGATCCGCCAATGGCTCACCAGAGGCAAACTGCACGCCACGCCGACAAAACACAAAGGAGAGTACGTGTTCAACCTCGGAGAAATACCCGCCATGCTTGACTGTCACAATTAAAATGCTATACTGTCGTATGTTCGTAGAATGGTTCAGCCGGAAATGGTTGGACCATTCTTCATATCCAGCTGCATTCGCTATAATCATCTCTGTCCGGCATGGAGCCACTAGCAACCCTTGGGGCCGGCACGCCGCAGGACGTCGACCATGGCGGCGACACCCGTTGTGTCGGTAGCCCATGAATCGGGGGTGGCCAGTCAGGGGACCTTCGCGGGAGACGTACCCTGGACATGCCGGACACTCCCACCACCTCAGAGGCTGGAGGCGTCTGCCGTGAGTCTTCGTCGATGCGCCTGGCACAACTGCCCACAACTCGTCAAACAAGGCACACGCTTCTGTGCCATCCACACACACGCATACGAGCGGCAGCGTGGCAGCTCAACAGCAAGAGGATACGATGCGGCACACCGCCACCTCCGCAGGGCATGGGAGGCACGGCTGGCCACAGTCGAAACACACATCTGCGCCAAATGCGGACAGCCAGTCACGGCCGCGGACCAATGGGACCTCGGCCACACAGACAACAGACAAAGCTGGACAGGGCCAGAACATCGCAGCTGCAACAGGAAAGACGGCCAACACAAAGCAACCGCAAGTGCCGAACACTGGACGCGACGCTAAGCCAAGCCGCAGCAGCAACCGCAAGCGCAGCCAACAGGCAAACCGCAAACGCAAGCACAAGCATGACGCAAACGAACCAAACACAAGTGGACAAGCTAAGCAAGCACACACAACAAAAACAACAAAACGCACGCCAAAACAGGAAAAAATACAATCAACCAACCTGCCAACACCCCTAGGGGGGTACCCCGAACGGCAAGGCCAAGACCGCCGGTGAGGGGACTCGCAAGTTCGCGGATAGTTCAAGATTTAACGGACTGGCCGAGTCTGTAATTTTTCCGGTTCGAGGATTGGAGGTCGCATGGCGACGCATGGCGGCGCACGCACACGCTCCGGTCCGATGCCGGATCCGTCCAGCGCCCGGTCGGACGCGCGTGGTCTTGGCGCTGATGTTCTTCCGCTTTCGGCTCGCGGCTACCGTTACCGTCCGAAGGCTTTTCCTTTGTCCGAGTGGACGATTTGGGACACTTGGAAGGATGATGACGGTTTTCACAAGGAGCGTGACGAGAAGGCTACGGAGGCGTGGAATCGGCGTGAGCGTGAATTGTGGCGTGACCTGTGGCGGTTGCCGCAGGCTATCGCATGGCATATGCCGCGTTATGGATACATGTTCACGACCATCGCGCTTTATGTGCGCCAGTTCGTGCTTTGCGAGTCTTCGGAGGCGAAGGCCGCTGACCGTACCGCGCTTGCACGATATGCCGACACCATCGGTTTGACGCCACAAGGCCTTCGTTTGAATGGTTGGGCGATTGTCGATGACGAGCCGAAGCCGAAACGCTCGGCAGAATCTTCCGACAAGATCATTCCGTTCAAGAGCGCGAAGCAGCGGTGGCTTGAGAATCAGAAAGAGGATGCGGAATGAGCGAGCAGAAAGAGCCGGTTGTTCCGAAGTCCCTTGGTTTTCTCTTTGCTGATTGGATTGCCGCGCACTGTGTTGTGCCTAATGGCTATGATCTGGGCAAGCCGTTCGAGCTTGTCGGCTGGCAGCTGGATAACGCCATCGATTTTTATCGGGTGAAGCCTGATGCGGTGTATGATCCGGCTCGGCCTCGTCAGGCTGCGGCGTTCAGGTGGCGTCGAGGTCAGATCGTCGGCGGGCAGAAGCTTGGCAAGTCGCCTTTCGGCGCGGCAGTCGCTGCTTTTGAGGGTGTTGGGCCTTGCGTGTTCTGCGGTTGGGCCAAAGGCGGCGAGACGTTCCGCTGCTCCGACTGGGGTTGCTCATGCGGTTTCGAATACGTGTATTCTTCGGGTGAGCCGATGGGCATGCCGCGTCGCACCGCTTTGATTCAGCTGCTCGCCACTTCCGAAGAGCAGACGGCGAACGTCTACCGTCCTTTGCAGTCGATGGTGCGCAATGGCCACCTGTCCGACCTGATGAAAGTCCGCGAAGGCTTCATCCGCCTTCCGAACGGCGGTCGCATCGACCCTGTGACAGCTTCAGCTCATTCCAAGCTGGGCAATCCGGTGAACTTCGTCCTTGGTGACGAATCCGGCATCTGGACTAGGCGCAGCGGCATGTTCGAGGTTGGCGACACGGTGATGCGTGGCGCAATGGCCATGGATGGCCGCATGTTGGAGTTGACGAATCCATGGGATCCGATGGACGCCAGCTTTGGCCAGATGACCTACGAGAGCACGGCGTCGGACATCATGAAGTTCTTCCCGAAGCATGACCCATCATTGGATTTCGCGGATCCGCAGGATAGGCGGAAGATTCTCGAATTCGTCTATTCCGGCTCGCCGTGGGTGCCGCTCGATCAGGTCGAAGCGACCGCGACCGAGCTTATGGCCCGTGATCCGGCGCAGGCCCGACGTTTCTACGGCTGTGAGATCGTGCAGGGCTTGGGTTCGTACATGCCTGAGCCGCTTTACGATGGCACGATGGTTGACCGTCAGCCACCCGAGCCGGGTGCTGAGATTTGTCTCGGCTTCGATGGCTCGCAATCCGGTGACTGGACGGCATTGCGTGCGGAGACCGTGGATGGCTGGCGTTGGACGCCGACATACGGGCCGTCAAATCGTCCGGCGTATTGGAATCCGGTTGAGTGGGAGGGTCGCATACCGCGAAGCGAGGTCGACGCCTGCGTGTCAGAAATGTTCGACAGGTACAAGGTGCAGCGCTTCTACTGCGATCCGCATCCGTGGGAGTCGCAGGTGGACGAGTGGGCATGCCGCTTCGGCGAGGACATCGTGGTGCCTTGGCCGACCAATCGCATCGGGCGCATGTATGACGCGCTCACCCGCTTCATGGAGGACACCGCCGACCACAGCACGACGCATTCCAACGATCGCATGGCGCGATTGCATATGATGGCGGCGCGTAAGGTCGCCAAGCCAGGCGACAAGTACGTGCTCGGCAAGCCGAGCGAGAATCAGAAGATCGACATAACCATGGCCGACATCCTCGCACACGAGGCGGCGTCCGACATGAGGGCGCTCGGCTGGAGCGCAGGCGGCTCACCGGTCATGGTGTACGGCTGGTAAGGAGGCTGTTGTGGAGCTGATACAGGCATCGAGGCTTTCCGACGATGACGCGAAGCTCATCAGGAGCCTCACCTACCGGCTTGCACGACTGCGCAAGCCTCATAGGCAGTGGGATGATTATTATCGCGGACGGCAGGTCATCCAGAGCATCGGCATCGCCGTGCCGGCCGAACTCCGTTCGTTCGTTTTTCCGCTGAATTGGCCGCGCATCGTGGTCGATAGCGTCGTGCAGCGCCAGCAGGTCAAATCCTTCTCCGTGCCGAATGACGACAAGGTGTCAAACGAGCTGCGCGAGCTTTGGGAATACAACAACATGGAATCGCAGCAGGTGCTTTTGCACACGGAGACACGCGTGCAGGGCCACGGCTTCGTATGCATCGGCGCTAACCCGAAGGACAGACGGCATCCACTGATCACCGTCGAATCATCCAGGAACATGATCGCGCGCATCGACCCGCGCACGAGAACCGTCGAATCAGCGCTCCGCGTCTATTTCGACCCTTGGGAGAACGGGACGCCGGACTACGCGACACTGTACACGCCCGAATACACGCTCTGGCTGGAGAAACAGCACGGCAAGTGGGTCATGACCGGCCGCGACGACCACCACCTCGGCGTCGTCCCTGTTGTGCAGTTCCTCAACCGTCCGCGCGCCGGCGACTTCCTTGGCGAGAGCGAGATGGCCGACGTGGTGCGGCCGACAGACATGGCCGCACGCGCCATCCTCGACCTGCAGATCGCCATGGAAACTCACGCGGTGCCAGGCAAATGGGCGATCGGCGTCACGAACAACGACTTCATCGACGCGAAGACCGGACAGCCGGCATCGGCGATAAAGACCTATTTCAACTCGATGCTCACCTCCAAGAACGCGAACGCGAAATTCGGCCAGTTCACGGCATCCGACCTGTCGAACTTCAAGACGGTCATCGACCTGCTGAGCGAGCAGATGAGCGCCATCACCGGTCTTCCGATGCGTTACTTCGGAATGAACACCGCCAATCCGGCAGCCGAGGGAGCCATCCGCGCCGACGAGCTGAGACTGGTGAAGAACGTCGAGCTGAAGAACGCCGTTGACGGCGATGCGTGGTCGCAGGTCATGGCCGTGGCGCACAAGCTCGCCACCAGCGACGACATTAACGCAAACCTGGTGCGCTGCGACTGGGAGGATCCGAACACGCCGACCTACGCTCAGCGTGCGGATGCGATCACGAAGCTCATGGCGTCCGGCATCCTTTCCCGCGAGGGGGCATGGGACGAGCTTGGCTGGAGCGAGGCCCGCAAGGACAAGGAGCGCGAGTACTTCGCCAAGCAGATCAGCGAATCCTATGGCCAATTCATGAAGGACGTGGACTATGGCGGCGACGATGGCGGGGCAGACGCTTCCGCAGGAGGCGACGGCGCAGAACCGTCTGCTGCGCAGTCGAAGCAACCGGCTGGCCGCGACGGTGCTCAGACTGTGGCATAAGCACGCGCAACCAGACTTCGACACCGCCTTCGCGGACATGATGCCCGAACTTTTCCGCGCATTGGACACGGCGCAATACCACACCGCCTCCGACGCGATCGCATCGACGCCGAAAATCATGGAACGCTTCGACGTGAACGCAGCACACCCGGAATACAAGCCGGACCCATGGCAGTGGGTCGGCGTGAACGGCAACGGCATGGATACCGTGGACGCGATGTGGACGGCGATCACCATCGGCAAGCAGGCCGTATCCAACGGCGCCCCGGTGGACGTGGCCATGGACCGCATAGGCGTGACCTTGGTGCTCAGGACGCGCACCATGCTGGCGGACACTCACCGGTCGGCCACAAGCATGACCGCTCGCGGCATCTGCTACCAATCCACCTACGTGCGCGGCCTGACACCGCCGAGCTGCGGAAGATGCGTCATCCTCGCCGGACAGCCATGCGGCAAGACGCCTTTCGAAAGGCATCCGCACTGCGACTGCATCGCCGTCTACACCGGCCCGAAAGCGCCGGCAAACGCGTGCACCAGTCCAAGCGAATACCTTGATTCACTGGACGAAGGCCAGCTCGCCAAAGTCCTTGGCGGAAGGGCCAACGCCCGAGCCTACGCGGACGGAGCCGACCTCAACCAGCTGGTTAACGCCCAACGCGGCATCCGCACCGCCCAGATCGACGGGCGGAACATCAAGTACACGACCGAGGGCACCACGCGCCACGGACTCGCCGCATCACGCATGATCGACTCCGGATACGCCAAGGAATTCATCAAGAACGGCGGACGGTACACAAAGGTCGACAGGCCGCGTCTCATGCCAGAGACCATTTACGCACGCTGCGGCGACGATCATGAGAAGGCCTTGGGCATGCTCTACAAGTACGGCTGGATCCTCTAGCCGAAATCGAATTTTTCACCGGCATCGCGATGGTGTCGGCGCCGGCACGCGACGTGACGGCCAAGGAAACCACAAGGAGAAAACACAATGCATAGGAAATGGTGGAATCTCATCCGCATCCGCACCATCGAGACCGGTGCCGAACCGGGCGGCGGAGAGCCGCCGCAGCCGGAGCCGCCGCAATCCGACCCACAGGCGAATACCGGCGGCGAAGGCGACGAGAAGCTCGGCGAACACGGCATGACCGCGCTCAAGAACGAGCGCAGGGCCAACAAGTCGCTGCGCGAACAGCTCGCCGCCGCGAACGCCAGAATCAAAGAGTTCGAGGATCGCGACAAGACCGACGCGGAAAAGGCCAGCGAGAGGATCGCCAGCCTGGAGAAGTCCAACACCGGCAATGCCGCGAAGGCACTGCGATACGAGGTCGCCGTCGACAAGCAATTGCCGAAGGTCTTGGCGGAACGTCTGCAGGGATCCACTCGCGAGGAGCTGGAAGCCGACGCGGACAGCCTGCTGAAGCTCGTCAACGTGCAGAACAAGCCGAACGTCAAGCCCGACCCGAGTCAGGGCAAGGGCGGCGACCCGAAGCCGCACAGTCTCTCCGAAGCCATTTCCGCATATTACAAGTAACCGATTCCTTAGGAAGGAGACAACCTTATGGCTGTCACTCTCGCAGAGGCGAAGAACAACGCCCTCGAAGACTACGACCCCTTCGTCATCGACGAATTTCGAAAGTCCAGCGTCATCCTCGATTCCCTCATCTTCGATGATGCCGTGAACCCTGCAGGAGGCGGCGCGACGCTCGACTACTCCTACCGTCGACAGGAGACCCAGCCCACCGCCGAATTCCGCGCCATCAACACGGAATACTCGCCGAGCACCACCACGACCAAGAAGTACAGCACCACACTCGCCGTGCTCGGCGGCGCCTTCGAGATCGACCGAATCCTCGCGAACATCGGTCCGAAGGGATCCGACGAGGTGACACGCAACATCAACGACAAGGTGAAGGCCGCGATAACCCTGTTCCAAGATACCGTGATCAACGGCGACGTTGGCGTGAACGATAAGGCCTTCGACGGCCTGGACAAGGCGCTCACCGGCTCAAGCACCGAGATGAAGCCCACCTCCGGCACCTACGACTGGACCGACCTCGAAGGAGAGAAGGGCAACAAGGCCATCGACACGCTCGACGAGTTCCTTGACCTGCTTGACGGCACGCCGACCATCGTGGTCGGCAACAAGAAGGCCCTTGCCCGCGTCCGTGCCATGGTGCGCCGCACCAGCATGTACGTACGCGAACCGATCGATGGTCTCGCCAACGCGAACGGCCGTCCGATCAGCCGCGAATCCTATGGCGGCATTCTCTTCGCCGACGCCGGCGAGAAGGCCGGCAGCAACGATCCGATCATCCCCATCGCCGCAGACGGCACCACTAGCCTGTACGCGTACCGCGTTGGCTTGGACGGCTTCTGCGGCATCACCACCACCGACGGCACCCTCGTGAAGACCTGGCTGCCTGACTTCACCCAGCCGGGCGCAGTGCATCGCGGCGAGGTCGAGCTTGGTCCGGTCGGCGTCGCATTGAAGGCCACCAAGGCTGCGGCCGCGCTTCGTAAGATCAAGGTCAGGTGATCATGATGTGGCGAATCGAAGCTCCGAATAATGAGTACAACGGCGTCACCGCAGGCGTGACCTTCGTCGGTGGCGTCGGTGAGTCCGATGTGGATCCGTCCGACTATTTCCAGCGTCACGGCTACACGGTGGCCGAGGTGCAGGCCGACGAACCGAGCACGGTCGCCGACGCCGCGAAGCCGAAGAAGAAGACCAGCGAGAAGGATGGTGAATGATGAAGGAGACCACGAACGGACGTCACGAGAACATGATCCCGGCAAGCGCGGTGTATGTGCCGCAGCCGGGCGGCGCAGCTAAGCCGCTCGATACGGTGCTGTCCGGCATGCCCGCCAAGCAGGCTGCTGCGGTGAGGGACGCCACCACAGGTCAGGAGATGGCCACCATCAACGCTTTGCTGGCCAGCCTGCGCAACGCCGGTATCATCGCGAAGTGATTCCATGACCTGGGCGCAAATCGACGATGTCGCAGTTGAACTCGGCCGCGACATCGCCTCCGACAGCACCGAAGGCAGGCAGATCGGGAAATGGCTCCGCCGCGCCGAAATGATGATCCGCAACCGCATCCCAGTGCTGGACGAATGGTGCACGGACGCGAGATATCAGGAAACCGTCATCGAAGTGGAATCCGCAGCCGTCGCACGCAAGGCGCTCAACCCGGAGGGCGTGAGCAGCACCATGCTGCAGATCGACGACGGTAACATGCAGACCAGCATCGACAGCTCGCGCAGTCGCGGCGAGATCTCCATCCTCGACGAGGAATGGGACATGCTGCTGAAACGCGTCAGCAGCGATCTCGCTACGGCGGTCATCGCTCCGGAACCCGTGGTCATCCCGCTGCCGCACTACCCCTACGACTACTGAGGAGGTTGACATGCCAAGCATGGCACCTCTCATCAGAGCCCTGCCGAAACTACGCCAGATGGCCGAAAGCCTCATGACCGACCAGTGCGTCGTCACCCGCATCGGAGACACCACAACGGATTCGGACACGGGACTGCCGACCACCGGCAAGGAGAAGGTGTACGAAGGCAGCTGCAAGGTGCAGACCAGCGGCGGCCTCGCCAGCGAGCAGACCGAAGGCAGCGCAGCCCAAGCCATGGGTGCCGTCTCGTTGGTCTGGTCTTTGTACGTGCATTTCCCATACGGCACTCCAGGCCTTCTCGCCGGTGACGTGGTGGAAGTCACGGAATCCGCTAATCCGCTGCTCGCCGGCAGGCGGCTCAGGCTCGTCTCGCCTCAAAGCGAGAAGACGCACGCCACCGCCTGCCGTTGGAACGTGAAGGAGGACTCATGAGTGGACTGTTCGACGCTTCGCGGTTGACGGCCTTCGGCGATGCGCTGCTCGCTAAGGGCGTGGCTCGACGCGCCTTGATCTCCGCTTCGGTGAAGAAGGGCGCGCAGAACGTCAAGAACTCGATTCGCGACGACCTGAACGGTTCCGGCAATGCCGCATTCAGGCGTATCCCGATCACCTACACCGTTTCGGAGGGTGCTGGGCGTATCACCGCCGAGATAGGCCCAACCAAGGGCGGAGCGGGTTCGCTCGCGAACATCGCGTTCTTCGGCACCGCGAGGGGCGGTGGAACGCACCAGTTCTACGAGCACGGCGAGGAAGAGCTTCCGAAGCTCGCGGAATACGTGGCGCGTGCCGCCGTGGAGGTGGTCTGAATGAAGTCGATCATGACGTTGACCGCCACGATTCTCGACCATATCCCGAAGCCGGCGACGGGCTGGGCCGTGTACCGGCAGACGGCGCCTAAGCCTACGGAGAAGCCGCCGTGGGTGATTGAGACGGTCACGACCAACGGTCATATCGTCGGGGAGACGCAGCATGTGCATTGCGGCATCGGCACTTTGACGGTGCGCATCGTGAGCACTACGGCCGATTCCGTCAACGCGCTGGCCGATGACCTCATGATTCCAGGACTTGCTGGCAAAAGGTTCGTCGCGCAGGGGTTCGACACCGGCTGTCTGACTCTGTTCTCCGATTCCGGCGCCTATGCGGCCGGACTTACCGCAGAGGAAACGAGCCTGCTCTATCAGGTGCGCCTATTGACTTTCAAATTCAACTGGTCACGCATGTGACCCCAAATATTTAAGGAGGAGTC
>OAVC01000489.1_pt1 | contig 22531 bp, 19 predicted proteins | sample 1495261 | NCBI WGS metagenome assembly OAVC01 (sample SAMEA2580074, study PRJEB22360) | human gut metagenome | biome: human gut; feature: human-associated habitat; material: faeces | place: Denmark | collected 2008/2010
CGGGTCAATCTGCAGCGCGGCCCGAACCCCGTGAGGGCCGGCGCCTTTAGACGCGTGCCGGAAATCCAAGGGTTATACCCTAAGAGCAAACCACCCCTTTTAGGGGTGGTTTTGATTGGATACATGTTGCGTAATTGGCCTTGTCGGCACCTTTCGCGGACTCGGATTTCGGAAGTGCGGGGAAAAACTCCGAATCTCCGAGCACACTGCTCTTTTGCACCCTTGTGACCTGCGGTTTTGTTGCTAAAAAAGTCGGTCTGGTCGGCGGGGCTCAGTTTTTCACCGCACTTCCGAAAACCGCGGTCTCGCAATATGAAAAACGGCCTCCATAACTCTGGGTTAATGGATAAGTGTGGCCTTTCGACGTATATCACTGTCCGTTTATGGAACCTATCTCCAACGAGTCGTAGCCATAGTGTTTAATGTTAGAAACACATAGTTGTCGTCAGCCTGCTGGCGACGTTCCCCCTGATATCGGAGGTTCCAGGTATGTTTCGCGCTCAGTTAAACAACTATCGGTTGGGCTAACATGGGTCGCCGTGCTATTTCGATAACCCTTGCAGTGGTCTGCCTGGCTGTGCTCCTGGGCGTTACAGGGCTGTTTGCTATAAGCCGGGAAACGTCCTATATGCAGGAATGCGCTTCCGAAGGGTTTGCCATTGATGGTTACTATCGGGATGACAAAACGAGTCGGGAAACCCTGGCTTTTCTTGAGGAGGACAGCTGTCGATGGCAGCTGGTCGATCAAGACGGAATCTGCACAGACGGGCAGTTTAAGCGTACGGATGACCCCAACATCCTGATATTAAAGAAGGAAAACGGCGAAGAATTCGGCACGATTCACGTTGCGTATATATCGCGCCGACGCAATCAGGGGCAGATTTACCTAATTAGAAATACTAAGGTGACCCGATTTTATCTGGTGAGCACCGATCCGGCGTTTACAGTGGAATCTGGCGATGTCGATGCGGACGTTTGATTCACGGCAATAAAACGGCGAGCGGGGCGCGGGTGTGAACTGAACCCCTCTATTTGCTCGTGTCCGTATCGCGTCTGCGCCTCGTCATAACTTGCGTCCGTGCGAGCGCTCATCCCGCGCCGGCATCACTTCACGTCAAATTCCACGCGATCGAGTTCAGGCACGTTGAGGTCGATGAGCTTGCGAGCGACGTGACGGTCGTGTGCCCCAAGCGCCTCGCCTGTCGTCACATGGGCGACAATCTCGCGCTCGACGATGCCCTCTTCCTCGCCTTCGTTAGCCGAGGTTTCGACGGCGACGGTGTAGTCCTTAAAGCCCGGTAGCACCGCCGCAAGCTCGCGCGTGGTTTCGGTGACGCCGTAGCCGTCCTGCACGCCGGACTGCGCCGAGCCAATAGACCCCGCCGTCATGACGATGCAGGGGATGGCAAAGACTACCGTGCCCACAATGATGCGGCGGCGCACCTTGCGTGATAGCTCGTCGACCTCGGCATCTTCCTCGGCAGTCACAATGCCGTCGCCGTTGAGGTCGCGCTTGAGCGGCACGCGCAATAGAAGCAGCACGGCTTCGGCGGCCAGTGCGATAAAGACCACGTTGATGCCAAACTCATAAAGCGCCGAGAGAAACAGTGACCCGCTTGCGATGGCGATGCCATAGCCCGCCGCACACAGGGGCGGCATGAGCGCGGTCGCCACGGCCACGCCGGCGATGAGCGTGGCGGGGTCCCGGGCGCGCGAGTTGCCCAGGCCACCCGCAAAGCCGCCCGCAAGTGCGACGGCAAGGTCCCACACAGTCGGTGTCGAATTGTCGATGATGGCGGCCGTGGTGGTGCCAAGGGGCGAGAGCTTAAAATACAGCGTGGACGTGATCAGACAAAAAGCCATCTGCAGCACGAGGCCGGCGACGGCCTCGACGGCAATCTCGCGGTCGAGCGTGGCGATGCCGTATGCCATGGCAAGGACCGAGCCCATGAGCGGACAGATGAGCATGGCGCCCACGATGGCAATGTCCGAGTCGATATCGAGGCCAATGCTCGCGATGAGCATGGCGATGATGAGGATGCACAGGTGAGAGCCGGTCAGCCGCGCCCCGTTTACAAAGCGCTTGCGAATCACGTGGTAGGGCGCGCGACCCTCGCGAATGTTGAATGCCTGCTTTAGAAAGCGGCTTGCGTTCTCCATGGCCTCGCTGTGGGCGGGGCGGATGCCATGGCGCCGATGATGGCGCTCGCGCAGTCGCTTGAGCTGTTGTTTATCGAGTTCCATGTCCACCTCGTATTGCCGTAGGAACGCGGGTGCGTTTGCAGCATGTACTCTACACCGTGACGGGCGGGGCGGTCATCTTGACATGGAACTTAGGCGAGCAGGCAAAGGAAGACACGCCACATACAAGTACTGCCGAGGGTTTCGGCAGATACAAAAAGCGCGGGGCCGGATGGTCTCCGACCCCGCGCTCTGCACGGGTGCGTTGTTGTTTGGTTTAGCCCAGCAGGCTCAGGCCAACAGAGACAAACGCCAGGATAACGCCGACGATGGACTCGCCACCGAGCAGGCCGCTGGCGACAACCAGGCCCTGCTCCTGGAAGGCGGCATCCTTGGCGGTCTTCTCCTCGTCCGAAAGCCCGGCGTTGGCATCGCGGTGGGCTGCCCACTTGTCGTAGGCGAGCTTGACGCAGGAGCCCAGGAAGGCCGTGAGCGACATGTAGAACGCCCAGGCCGATCATCATGGCCGGAATGCCGAGCCAGTACATGACGATGCCGGCGATAAAGCCGCCCGCAAACCACGGCACGCTCGGGATGCCCGAGACCATGGTGGCGACCACGCTTGCCTGTGCGGCCACAAAACTCTTGTCGGGGCCAAAGGCGTCCGGACCATAGGCGGTGACGAGCGCGACCATGACGGCGGCGGCGACCAGGGCGCCCACGATGCCGCCAATGGCCTGGCCGACCCACTGCGCGCGCGGGTTGGTGCCCAGCACGGCGCCGGCCTTGAAGTCGTTCATGACGTCGCCCGCAAGGCCGCACGCCACGGCCACGATGCCGGCGATAAAGAACAGCTTGACCTGAGCGAGCTGCGCGAAGGCGGCAACGATGAGCATGACGATGAGGCCGAAGATCTCCATGGGGTCGATGCCCGTCTGGCCGCAGCTCTGCGCGCTCATGATGGTGGTGACAAAGGTGAACAGCGTGACGATGACGGCCGGAACGGGGCCAAGGTCGAGCACGATGGCGATGATCACGGCGATGGCGGCAGCGCCCAGGCCGATGATACCGGCGTCGAGTTTAAGGGAGCCCGAGATGAGCGACTGCTCGTCGGTGTCGGTGGAGCTGTCGGCGGCGAGGCCGCGGACGATACCGGCGACCTGCGGAAGGATGTCCTTGAGGACGACGGCGACGCCAAAGCCCATCATGAGGCCCATACCCAGGGACTTGACGATGCCCTGTGCGGTCATAACGTCAAACAGACCGGCAGCGGTGCCGCCGACGATGATGCCAAAATTGCCCAGCAGCGCGCCGGCAAACCAGAACGCGACGGGGGCGAAGCCCACCAAAAAGCCGATGGACAGCAACATGGGCGAGTTGTAGATGGCAAAGGTCACGCCGGGGATATTGAGCGTGCACAGCATGCTGGGCACAATGCCCAGAGCGTCGCGCAGCACGCTGTAGATGCCGGCGATGGCCATGGAGCCAAAGAGCTGCTTGCCGGTCTTGCCGCCGGCCTCGGTCGCGCGCAGGGTCTGAGCTGCGGCGTTGCCGGTGGGGAACTCAAGCGCGGCGTCCACGATAAAGTGACGGTGGATGAGTGCCGTGGCCAGCAGGCCTAGGATAGTGCCGGCGAGTGCCACGATAAACATGTCGAGCCAACTGATCTGGTCGGCATAGCCCAGCATCCAGGCGCCCGGGATGGTAAACGCCAGACCGCCAGCGACCATGGCGCCTGCGGACATGATGGTGTGGGTGACGTTGGCCTCGTTGAGGCTGGCGTTGCCCATGAGCTTCAGGAAGAACAGCGAAATGACGGCAGCGAAAATGATCGGCCAGGGGAGGGCGCCCATCTTGAGGGCGGTGTAGGCCGAGCTTGCCGTGATGATCACGCAGCCAAGGACGCCGATGACGACGCCGCGCAGCGTGAGTTGCCCGCGCATCGAAGCGCGGTTCGAGGGATTGCTCATATAAAACTCCTTTGCGTATATCCGCTTCCCCCGGGAGCGCCGTTACGGATACGGCGCGGGAAGTCGGGTTACCAAGGGCCGCCGCGTGAGCTCGCAAACGACCGCGCACCAGTATAGCCGCAAGCTAGTCATTTTGGGATGACTGGTTTAGGTAGGCGATATACTGCTGGGCAGACGAAAGGAGCGCCGACGATGCTTAATGGGTGCGCATATATATTGACGGTCGACGTGGGCAACACGTTCATTCGCTTTGGCCTGTTTGCAGAGGATTCGGCCGCGGCGCAGGAATGTCCGCTTGCGACGTGCGAGATCACCACGCCGTCGAGCATCACGGCAGACGAGGCGCGCATGCGTCTCGTGCAGGTCATGGCCGCACTGGCGGCCGATGCGGGCATGCCGGGCGCGCTTGTGTCCACGGCTGCTGTGCTGAGCTGCGTGGTCCCGGCGCTCGAGCGCCCGTGGAAGGCGGCACTTTCCCGTACCTGCACGGGGCGCGTGCTCACGGTGGGGCCGGGACTTAAGACCGGCATGCCCGTGCACTACGACGATCCGGCCGAGATTGGCCCCGACCGCATTGCCGATGCCGTGGCGGCCCGCGCCGTCTACGGCTCGCCGTGCATCGTGATTGACCTGGGCACGACGACCAATATCGAGGTCATCGACGCGCATGGCGCCTTTGTTGGTGGCGTTATCGCGCCGGGGCTGGCGCTCGGCGCCCGCTCGCTTTCGGCGGCAGCAGCGCGCCTGCCTCAGGTTGAGCCCTCGTCGCCGACGCACGTCATCGGCCGCAATACGCGCGAGGCCATGCGCTCGGGCGTGGTTTTGGGCGAGGTGGCCCGCATCGACGGCATGCTCGACATGGTGCTCGCCGAGATGCGTGCGACCAAGGCCGCGGGGGAGGGCGATGTGCCCATCGTCATTACCGGCGACGATGCCGAGGCGCTTGCGGCGCTGGTCGGCCATAGCCTGACGGTCGACGATGCGCTGACGCTGCGGGGCCTCGCCGAGCTCTACCACATCAACCAAAAGCCCCGCCGCGCGTAGCGATGGGGGCAATGGGACAAAAACGTCTCCACCTTCCACCTGCTACAATGGGTCAAACTATTGCGATTTCGGAGGTGTCTGCCATGTCGGACGATCTTCATCAAACCGCGTCGGGCAAGCGCCGCGACGTTATTAGCTGGGATGAGTTCTTTATGAGCGTGGCCATCGCCGCGCAGCGCCGCAGTAAGGACCCCAACACGCAGGTGGGCGCGTGCATCGCCAGCACCAACCACCGCATCCTTTCGGTGGGCTACAACGGTACGCCCTCGGCGCTCAACGACGACTTTTTCCCGTGGGGCACGAGCGATGACCCGCTGCAGGACAAGCATAACTACGTAGTCCATGCCGAGGCCAACGCCGTGCTCAACTATCGCGGCTCGCTCAAAGACCTTGAGGGTTCCACGGTCTACGTCACGCTGTTCCCGTGCCACGACTGCGCCAAGATCCTGGCACAGGTGGGTGTGGGCGAGGTCGTCTACCTGGACAATAAGTATGCCGACACCGATGACGGCCGTATCAGCCGCCGCATTCTCGACTCCTGCGGCATCAGCTACCGCCAGGTCATCGTCGATGTCCAGATTGGTACCGGGGGACAAGCTCAGCAGTAATATGCGTTGTCGCTATCTGGCGACGAACGCAGCTCAAAGAGCCCCGTCCCAAATTGACTACTCGTGAAAGTCGCGTCTGCGCGCATGGACGGCTCGTGAGCGGGTACATGGCTGTAGTAACATAGCTTCTGTCCGCGGGCGTGCCCGCGTTATTGTGAGAAAGGAGCCCCTGTGGCTGTTAACGAAGAGCTGCTTAAGAAGGTTCTTGAAGAGATTCGCCCCAACCTGCAGGCCGACGGTGGCGATATGGAGTATGTGGGCGTCGACGACGAGGGCGTCGTTAAGCTGGAACTGCAGGGCGCTTGCGCCGGCTGTCCCATGAGCTCGCTGACCCTTTCCATGGGTATCGAGCGCATCCTGAAGGAGCACGTGCCCGGCGTTACCCGCGTCGAGCAGGTCAATGCTTCCGGCGAGGCCGAGGACCTGTACGACGAGTACGCGCCGTTCTAAGATGCGAAAGCTGCGGACGGTACGCTCCGCATAGACGTTACGTCCAAATATGCGGCTGCGAGCGCAAGGCCCGCGGCCGCATATGTATGTAGGGAGCAGGGGGATCGATATGCTCAACGACCTCTACCATATGCTTGACCCCGTTGCGATCTCGGCGGGCCCCATCACGATCTACTGGTACGGTCTGGCCTATGTGGTCGGCGCCCTGCTCACGGCGGTCGTTATGTACCGCACGCAGCGTCGTTGGGGCTTCGACATCACGATCGATGACCTGACGAGCGTCGTGGTCGGTGCGGTCTTTGGCCTTATTATCGGCGCGCGCCTGTTTTACGTCGTCTTTTACGGTGATGGCTACTATTTGGCCCACCCGCTCGAGATCTTTGCCACCAACGAGGGAGGCATGAGCTTCCACGGTGGCCTGGTGGGCGGCATCTTGGGTGGCATCATCGTGTGCCGCATGTACAAGCTCGACGCCTGGACTTTGGCAGACCTCGCGGTCATCGGTGCTCCGCTGGCCCTGTGCCTGGGGCGCTGCGCCAACTTTGTCAACGGCGAGCTGTGGGGCAAGCCGACCGATCTGCCCTGGGGCGTGGTCTTTGGCGGCACCGCGGGCGATATACCGCGTCATCCTTCTCAGCTCTATGAGGCATTCCTAGAGGGCGTCGTGCTCTTCTGTATTTTGCAGGTGCTCAGCCGCAAAAAGCCGCTGCTGCCCCAGGGTACGTTTATGGGCGTGTTCGTGATGGGGTACGGCATCGTCCGCTTTCTCGTTGAGTTCGTGCGCGTGCCCGATGCCCAGTTGGGTTATCTGCTGGGCGGCGTCATCACCATGGGTCAGCTACTGAGCCTGCCGCTCGTGATCGCCGGTCTGGCGCTCATCATCTTCGCCCGTCGCCGCAACCAGCCCCAGCGCGTCTACCTGGACGCCTAACCACCAAAACCACCACAAAGGGGACAGGCACCTTTGTGGTGGTCTTGCCGAGTTTGATAGGTTTCTAGAAAGGCTTTCGGACTGTGAAGGATTCCGACCTCTCCACAACGGCCGCGCGCGACGCTGCCCGCATCGTCTGGTTTAAGCGCTACCCCGCCAAGCAGACGCTCATCGCATTTTTGCTCGCGCTGTTGGCGACCACGGCGTTTTCCATCGATCCCGCCCCGGTGTCGAGCAACGCAGTCTTGGCGATTGATCCCAAAGCCTCGGGCATGCTGTACGTGTGCTACGAGGTGCTCCTCTCGTTTGCCGGCCATACCGACGCGGTCATGCTGCTTGCGCTTGCCTGCCTGCTCACGCTGCCGTTTCGCTACGTATTCTTTGGCCGCGGCGACGCTTGGCGTCCCTCGGTGATCCTTCCGTCGCTGTTCTTTGCCGTCTGCATGGTGTTTGGCCGCAGCTACGACCTCACCGATTCGGCCGAGATCGTGCTCGGCGACAAGGCCCGCATCATCTGCGCCTGGATTGGCGGCGCGGGCTGGATGCTCTTGGCGGTCGTTGCCTTCTACCTTGCCTTTGAGTGTCTAGATTGGCTGAGCTCTCGGCGTATTCCGTTTTCCGAAGCGCACTTTGGCCGCGTATGGCGTGTGGCTCACGCCGTGCTCTCGGTCCATCCCTTTGCCGGGCCCTTCCTGGTGCTTATGGTCGCCTGGGCGCCCACGCTCATCGCTTCGCTGCCCGGCCTTTTTATGGGAGATACGGGTGCGCAGATTCGCCAGTGGTTCAACTACCCCAACGGCACGAGTGACTACCTGCGTCTGCTCAATCCCAATGTGCTGCTCAACGGACATCACCCCGTGGTGCATACGGCTATCATCGGTTCGTGCGTCCAGCTGGGGCTTTCACTGTTCAACAGCGCCAACGCAGGTCTTGCCATCTACACCTGCGCTCAGTTCGTCATTACGGCCGCCTGCATGGCCTATTCCATCTCGTCGCTGCGCAAGCTGGGCGTGAGCCTGCCGGTCCGCGGCGTAATCCTGCTGTTCTTTGTGTTTATGCCCATGTTCTCCAACTACGCGGCCTTGCTTACCAAAGACGTGCTGTTTGCCGACGCGTTTTTGGTGCTGTTGGTGCAGACCGTGAAGCTCGTGGCCTGCGGCCTGCCCCGTCGCGATGCCAATGTCGAGCGTGCAGGCGAACAGAGGCCTGTGCTCTTTGCGCGCCACGACTGGCTGCTGCTCGCTCTGGGCGCCATGGGTTCCACGTTTCTGCGCAACGGCGGCCTGGTGTTTTCCCTGGCGGCATGCGTGATCGCGGCGGCGTTTTGCGCGTGGGACGCGCATGTGGCTCATCGTGCAGCCAAGCAGGCTGGTGCTGCGACTTCGGGCGCCACGCCGCGTTTCCGCTGGGTGGGAGTTCTTGCGGTGCTTGCGCTCTGCCTTGCCTCTAATATGTACTTCACTAAGGTCTTTATGCCGGTGCACGACATCACGCCTGGTTCCAAGCGCGAAATCCTCTCGATTCCGTTCCAGCAGACGGCTCGTTTCGTCCAAAAGCACGATGGCCTCAACTCGGGCGTCAATCCCACGGTTAAGGAGGACGGCACCGTCGTGGAGGCTCCTTGCGACGGCTTGGTGACCGACGAAGAGCGCGCCGTGATCGACCGTGTGCTCAAGTACGAGAATCTGGGCCGCCGTTACAACCCAGATAAGTCCGATGCCGTCAAGAACTGCTTTAACGAGTACGCCTCGCAGGAGGACATCAAGGCCTATTTTGAGGTGTGGGCCCAGATGTTCAAAAAGGATCCCGAGTGCTATATCTCGGCGCTCATCAATAACTACTACGGCTACTTTTATCCGAGTGCCCGCGATGCGTGGGTCTACAGCACGGCGCGCAGTGCCGAGATCATGGCAAAGCCCGATAACCTCAAGTACTTCGACTTCCATCCGGTCGATAGCAAGGTTGTGCGCTGGTGCGACCACCTGATCAACCTGTATCGCGTGGCAGTACAACGCGTCCCGTTTATCTCGCTCACCATGAGCTCGGCCACCTATGTGTGGATCATGATCGCCGTGGTTGTCTATCTGCTACGTCGTCATTCGTGGCGCGGGCTGGCCATTTGGGTGCCGCTGCTGGGCGTGCTCGCCGTGTGCCTGATCGGTCCCTGCAACGGCTCGACCTACATGCGCTACCTGTATCCGGTCATCGCCTGCATGCCCTTTGCCATCGGCGCCACCATCACCCGCAGCGACCTCCTCTAGTCCTAATTTGGTGCAAAGGGGACAGGTTACTTTGCACTAAGGGGCCGCATCATCACGACGCCTTCATTTTGGGGTTTATCTCGCAGGCCAGTAGGTATATCATAACGACGTTTGTTTATATTGCCCGAGCATCTGCGCTGGGCTTTAGGTCGAAACCGATAGGAGACACGTATGTCCGGACACTCTAAGTGGGCCACAACCAAGCATCGTAAGGGCGCGCAGGACGCCAAGCGTTCCGCCCTCTTCTCCAAGCTGAGCCGCAACATCACCGTTGCTGCCCGTCTCGGCGGCGACCCGCTGCCCGAGAACAACGCCAGCCTCGCCGCTGCCGTTGCTAAGGCCAAGGCTCAGTCCATGCCCAAGGACAAGATCAAGTCCGCTATCGACAAGGCCTTCGGTTCGGGTGCCGATGCCGCCGTCTACGAGAACATCGTGTACGAGGGCTACGGTCCCGCCGGTGTCGCCGTCTACGTTGACTGCCTGACCGACAACCGCAACCGCACCGCCGCTGATGTCCGTTCCGCCTTCTCCCACGCTGGTGGTAACCTGGGCACCTCCGGCTCCGTCGCCTTCCAGTTTGAGCGCAAGGGCCAGATCGTCGTCGCCAAGGAGATCCTGGACGAGAACGCCAAGAAGGAGACCATGATCGCCAACGGTCCTGCCGGTGACGAGGATGAGTTCATGATGGCCATCGCCGAGGCCGGTGGCGAGGACTACGAGGACGCCGGCGAGGAGTGGATCGTCTGGACCGCTGCTAACGACGTCATGACTGTCTCCAAGGCGCTCGAGGAGCAGGGCGTCCAGGTCAAGGGCTCCGAGACCACCATGGTCCCGACTACCCCGACCGAGGTCTCCGGTACCGACGCCAAGAAGGTCCAGCGCCTCATCGACCGTCTTGAGGAGCTCGACGACGTCCAGGATGTTTACAGCACCATGGACATGACCGACGAGGTCATCGCTGCCCTCGAGGAGGAGTAGCGCCCACACGGGTTAAGCCGTGCATATCTGGGCATAATGAAGCGAGCATGCAAGCCTCGTGGAATAGATGAGCCGGATCCGCGTGCGTATGGCACCGGACCCGGCTCTTTTATAATGATGCGAATCGTTTTGCATTCTGTGGACCGAAACCTGAAGGGAGCGCGCGTGCGCGTACTCAAACGAGCCCTAGCGATCGTGTATCTTGCCGCCGCCATCGTGGCGCTGGGTACGCTTGTCTGCCAGTTCTGGGGACCGTATACGTATCGCTTTATGCTGCTGCTGCGTGACGCCATGCCTCGCGTCGTCGTTACGGTGTGTGCCGCTATCGTGGCGCTTGGCGTGCTCATCGGTTTTTTCCGCCTGATGTTCGCGCGTCGCGAGCCGTCCTGCGTGCATCCGGCGGGGGAGCGCAATATCGAGGTCACGCTCGCAGCGCTTTCCTCGTGCGCCCGTGCCGCGGCAGAGTGCGATGATCGCGTGATGGTTGAGCATATCGAGGCGCGCGTTCAAGGCTCCGACGAGTCGCGCGTTCGTTTTAAGGTCGAAGCCATCGCGCTCGATGACAAGGACGTTGCCGCTCTTGCCACCTCGATGCAGCAGCGCATCGAGAAGGCCTGCGACACCATGCTCGGCACGCCGGGCACGACCGCGCGCGTCCGTTTTTTGCCGTCCAAGACTACCGTCCAGACCGTGGAGGTTTCCGGTGAGTGATACCAACCAAGACAAGACCGCCCGCATGCCGCGCCTGACGATCGACCAGAACGCTACGCCGGCAGGCGAGACCACCGACACCAAGCCCGAGGCCGGCGAGCAGCATGACGTTGCCGCTAACGACTTTGACGATGCCATGGGTCTCATCAAAGGTACGGGCGCTGCTATCTGGAGCTATGCCGTGCGCCATCCCAACACTACGCTCGGCGCCGTGGCAGGCTTTATCCTCGCTGTGCTGGTACTTACGTTGGGCCTGTGGGACACGCTCGTCATCGCATTCTTTGTGCTGATCGGCGCCGTGATCGGCCAGATTCGCGACGGCGAGAACGGGATCGTCAACTTCTTCGGCCGCCTGTTTAGCGGCCGCTAATACGTATTCGACTGTCGCATCCGCGGCAGGCATAAGGAGGAACCATGGCTTTTAACACGAAGGTCGATGTAGCCGATACCGAGCTCGAGACGAACGAGGCCGTCGCCGCCGAGGCGGAGGACGTAACGCTCGAGAACGAGGCGCTCGTCGAGGCCGAGTCCGATGCGGATGAGGACGACGAGGAGATGGACGAAGAGGCGGACGAGTCCGAGGACTCGCTGACCTATTCCAACGGCGTGATCGAGAAGATCGTCGCCATGGCCACCCGCGAGGTACCGCACGTTCTGGGCATGAAGGGTAACCTTATGCACTTTGTGCAGGAACAGTTTGGTGCCGAGAACCTGACCAAGGGCGTGACGGTCGAGGTCACCGACGACAACCGCGTGGTCGTCAACATCTCGGTCATTATCGAGTACGGTGCCTATGCGCCTGCGATCTTTGACGACGTTAAGGCGCGCGTCACCGAGCGTCTGGCCGCGATGACCGGCCTTGAGGTGGCAGGCGTCAACCTGCGCATCGAGGATGTCATCACCCCCGAGGAGTACGAGCACCGCACCAGCCAGCACGAGTAACCTACCAATAAGGGATAGGTTTATTTTGGCAGGTTTTACCTGCGAAAACGCCAAACGGCCGGTCGCACGGATGTATGTGCGGCCGGCCGTTATTTGTATGCCCCCGATGCAGGCATACCGCTCGTCTAACTAAGGGTTGCATTCGTTACGTTCCGCGTTACCCTAATGGACGCATTGTTTCTAAATTGTTAACGAGGGGTTGCCGTAATGGCTGACGAACACGAGACCGAAAGCAAGGCATGGGCGATTGAGGCCGCTGCGGCAGAGGCGGCATCGCGTGCTGCCGAGGAGGTGCATCGTCCTCCCGTGGTGCCGATGGAGCGCGTTGTCGGTCGCGAGGATATCGAACGTGGCGAGCGCGCCGGCCGCAAGCGCAGCCAGGAGCCAGACTTTCCGCGCTTTTTTGCCGAGCTCAACCTGGGCCTGATCCTCACGGCCTTTGCCATCGTAGCCTTTAAAACGCCCAATCACTTTGCCTTCGGCGGCACCTCGGGCGTGTCGGTCATTCTTTCCACGCTGTTCCCGACTCTGCCCGTCGGCGTCTTTATGTGGATTATCAACGCGGTCCTGGTCATCCTGGGTTTTATCTTTTTGGAGCGCAAGGCAATCCTTTGGAGTGTCTTTGCCTCGTTTGCGCTTTCGGCCTACGTCTCGCTGTTTGAGCTCTTCATTCCGACGGATGTTTCGATGACGGGCGATATGTGGCTCGACCTGTGTTTTGCCGTCATCTTGCCGGCGCTGGGCAGTGCCATTGTCTTTGACATTGGCGCCTCGACGGGCGGCACCGACATTCTTGCCATGATCCTCAAGCGCCGCACGACGCTCGAGATTGGCCGCGCCCTGTTGCTGGTCGATATCGGCATCGTAACCATCGCGGCTTTCCTGTATGGCCCGCGCGTCGGCCTGTACTGCGTGCTCGGCCTGTTTGCCAAGACGCTCGTGGTCGATAAGGCCATCGAGAGCATTCACCTTCGTAAGGTCTGCACGATTATTTGCGCCGAACCGCGCAAAGTCGAGGAGTTTATCGTCAAGCATCTCAACCGCACAGCAACAATCAGCCGTGGTTACGGCGCCTTCTCGGGCAAGTGCGTCACGGTGATTATGAGCGTGCTGAGCCGTCGCGAGGCAGTGCAACTGCGCCGCTATACCCGCGAGATTGACCCTGGTGCCTTCATCACCATCGTCGATAGCTCCGAAATCGTCGGCAAGGGCTTCCGCGGCACGAACTAGCCCTGGTGCGCACTTTGAATCATTGAATAAAGCTACCCACGTTGCAAATCGGTCATCTTGGGGTATTTGTCCCCATATTGGGCGATAATGATGCCAAAGACATCGTTTGCGATCCAGGTGATTCGCTCTAGATACGAAGGGATGATTTCGATGTTCTGTTCGCAGTGTGGCGCCCCCATGGGCGATAACGACAAGTTCTGCGGCGTGTGCGGTGCCCCTAATACCGAGGTCAAGGCCGCCGGTCCCGCTCCGCAAGCTCAACCTCAGCCGCAGGGTCAGCCGTTTGTCCAGCCGCAGCCGCAGCCGCAGCCGTTCGTTGCGCCCCAGCCGGCTATGAACGCGCCCAAGGGTTGCATGGCTCAGGCCTTCAACGACATGCTTAAGGTTCCCGGCGCCTTGGTTCGCGTATGCCAAATCGCCTTTTTGCCGGCTCTGATCTGTGTTGTCTCGGTGCTGGTGCTGTTTATCCCCGTTATCGGCGGTATCGCAGCGGCCATTGGCTTTTTGCTCGCGTACGTGGCAAGCGTGTGCGGCGCGGGCTTTGCCATCGAGTGGGGTCGTGACCTGTCGCTCAAGGATGATAACGGCATGGAGCGTCCGCTGCTGCGCTCGACCTCGTTTGGATTGGGCATTTTCTCGTCTGTCATTACCGGTGTGCTCGAGTTCGTGGCCATTATTCCGGTGATTGGCGTGGTGTTCTCGGCTATCGAGAGCGTCGTGATCGGTGCCGTCGGTTCATATTATTTCAATGGTTCGAGCGGTCTTGAGGGTGCCCTCATCGGTTCGATGGGGCTGCTTGTCTTTGCCATGATCGTGTCGGTGGTACTGGGCATCTTCTTTAAGATGTTTGGTGATGCCGCCGTGATGCACTTTGCCGTCGCGGGGCGCGTGGAAAGCGCGTTTTCGCTCGAGAAGGTCTGGAAGTCTTATAAGGCCAACCTGGGCAAGCTATTCTGCGCCTCGATTCTTCCCGAGTTTTTGACGGGCATCGTGTCGAACATTATCACGTGGATCTTCACTGCCCTCTTTGGCTTTATCGCCGCGCTGGGAATTAGCAGCTACGGCTATTATGGCTACTATTCTCGCCCGTCGGGCATAGAGGCAATCATCGAGGGCGGCGGCATTACGCTCATCCTGTTCTTGATGATCGTTGCTTTTGTCACGGTGTTCCTGACTGTGTTTGGCAAGATGCTCAAGTATCGCGCCGTTGGCTATTGGGCGGCACGTCATGCCAGCGAGTGGGCCGATGAGGATGCCGACGATGTCCTGACGTTTGTGCTCCCGGGTGAGAAGAAGCCTACTCCTGCGGGATTCAACCCCACGGCCGCCACTGGTGCTGCGCCTGCCCCGGCACCTGCTCCGGCACCTGCCCCTGCACCTGCTCCGGCACCTGCCCCGGCGCCTGCCCCGGCGCCCGAGGCGACGCCTGCGGAGCCCGATTGGAATGCCGTTGCCACGCCGGCGGATGAGCCGGGCGATAATCCTGCTGCCGAAAACAATCAAACCGAATAGTCGGTCGAGGCGCCCTGGGCAACTGAGCCCGGGGTGCCTTTTTCTACTGCGGAAGCAAGAAAATGCCTGGGAAAACGGTTGCAGCATAATTTCTCGGAAATTGGCCAATGTTGCGCAACAACGTCGCGGCTATTGTTGAGAACATAGACGTGTAAGGTTTGAAGGCGTGCAACGCCTTAGGAAAAGGAGAAGCTTATGTTCTGTCCCACTTGTGGTTCTCCCATTTCGGATGATGCCAAATTCTGCCCTGTTTGCGGATCCGCCGTTGGTGCTGCTTCTGCCGCTGCGGCCCCGCAGCCCCAGCCCGCTCCGGCCCAGACTATTCAGCCCGCGCCCCAGCCTCAGCAGCAGTACACCGGTCAGTACGCCCAACAGTCCGCATCCGCTCCGATGGGCTATGGCCCCGTCAAGGCTGACCGCAGCCTGATCGGCTGGCTGCTGCTCTCTCTTGTGACCTGCGGTATCTATTCGTTCTACTTCCTGTATTGCTTGGCCCGCGACATCAATGTCATGTGCCAGGACGACGGCGATTCCACGCCGGGTCTGGCGGCATTCATCTTGCTGTCATTTGTGACCTGCGGCTTCTACGCGTACTACTGGTATTACAAGATTGGCAACCGCCTGCAGGCCAACGCTCCTCGCTACGGCCTGGTGTTCCAGGAAAACGGCACCACCGTTCTTCTGTGGCAGATCATCGGCGTGCTGCTGTGCGGTCTTGGCCCCATCTTTGCCATGAACATCATCATCAATAATACCAATGCCATGGCAACGGCTTACAACATCCGTCTTGGCGCTCATGCCTAACAATAAAGGCGGCGTGAACAGCTCCCAGGGACATAAGGGCACGGCGGAGCTCCTTCGCCGCGCCCTTTCTTGCACCGGCGCGCTCTTTGTCGCCTGGCTCGCGCTCTACCTGCTCGATATCGGCTGCATTTTTCGATTGATGACGGGCATTCCTTGTCCGGGATGCGGTATGACGAGGGCGTGGCTGGCGGCGCTGCGCCTCGATTTTGCGGCAGCCTTTGCCTACCATCCGCTGTTTTGGGTGGTGCCGATTGCGTTCGTGCTCGCGTTCGTGCGCAAGGAGACAGCATCGAGCAAGCTAAAGCGTGGTATCGACATTGCGGTCGCCATGTTGTGCGTGCTGGTCGTCGCCGTATGGATCGTGCGCCTTATCAACCCGGCAGACGCGGGCCTGCTCTTTGGTGGTCACGCTCCCGCCGGAGTTCCCACCGATATCATCCACCTCGAACCCCCACGCTGGCTCTGCGATTTAGGGACGGGGTTGAAATGGTAGAAATAGCGTTTGACAAATGAGCGGGGGCGGACGAGTCGAAACGTCCGCCCCCGCTTTGACATCGCGATGTGGCTATGACTGCGAGATGCCAGCGAATCGACTACTCGTCGTGCTTCCCCTCGCGGCGTGCAGCAGCCCGCGCATCGTGGATGCCCTTGATTGCGGCATGGCGGGCGGTGCGGGCATCGTGCATGGCGTCGCGCGCCTCAGCGGCCGTTGCCTTGGCAGAGCGCAGTTTGGCGGCCAAGTCGGGGTTGGTTTCGGCAACCGCGGCGATCGTGGGGCCGTCGAGCTCCTCTTGCGTGGGCTCGGCCAAAAAGTCGATGGCATACTGGGCGGCTATCATGGAACCCTTGGACAGTACCGACTCGTCAATCTTGTAGAAGCAAGAATGTTGGGCGTACGTGGCGCCAATCTGGGGGTTGCGTGTGCCAACAAAGGCGAGCACGCCCGGTACGCGGCGCAGATACTCCGAGAAGTCCTCGCCCGAAAGCGTGCCACGGTAATGGCCTTCGCCGGCCGCACCCAGGCACTTGACCACGGCCTGACGACAACGCTCGCTCGAGGCGGCGTCGTTTTCGACCTTATAGTTGGCGATGGTGTAGTCGGTAAGTTCGGCCTCGGCGCCCAGGGCCGCCGCAGTATGCTCCACGATGCGGCGCATGAGCTCGGGCATTTCCTCGTGCGTCGAATCGCCATAGGTACGCACCGTGCCGGCGAGGTAGGCGGTGCCGGCGATGACATTGCGTGCGGTGCCGCCGTGCAGCTCGCCGACAGTGATGACAGCAGGCTCGTAGGGGCTGATTTCGCGTGAGACGATGGTCTGCAGGGCGTTGACAATCTCTGCCGCCACCATAACGGCGTCGTGGCCGCGCTGGGGCATGGCGCCGTGGCATGAGGTACCGCGAACGTCGATGCGGAACCAGTCGGTATTGGCCATGCGCGGGCCGGGCTCGCAGCTCACGGTGCCGGCATCGACCTCGCTCCAAATGTGCGCGGCGTAGGCGCCGTCGACGCCGTCGAGCACACCCGTGCCGATCATGAGTTTTGCGCCCTGGCCGTTTTCCTCACTGGGCTGGAAGACGATGCGGATCTCGCCGTGGATGTCGTCGGTCATATGGCGCAGGATTTGCAGCGTGCCGAGCATCATGGCGATATGGCAGTCGTGACCGCAGGCGTGCATGCAACCCTCGTTGACGCTGGCGAACTCCTCGCCGGTCTGCTCGGTGACGGGCAGGGCGTCGATATCGGCGCGCAGCAGGATACGGCGGCGCGGCGTGCCGTCCTCGCGATAGGCGTCGGGCGCGGTGCCGCGAAGCGTTGCCACCAAGCCGGTCTTGAGCGGACGCTCGTAGGGGATATTCATGGCGTCGAGCTGGTTGGCGATGTCGGAGGTCGTGCGCTCCTCGGCGAGGCTCAGCTCCGGGTGCTTATGGAAGTGGCGGCGCTGCTTGATGATATAGGGCTCAAACTCGGTAGCGATATCTTTGATGGCTGCGGTGACGTCGTCAGCCGCGCGAGCCTCGGTCGCCGCCATAATCTGCTGTGCCTTGGTCTTCGTCATGGTCGATTTGCTCCTTGCTGGGTTGATCGCAAAATCGTACAGGCTCTCTCCAGTATGCCACCTGCCGCTAGGGCTGGTAAAGTTGCCGTTTGCCGCTTGGGGTTTTGTTACAAGGGCGGGGGAGTACACTCGGGGGTGTTGAATTTCCTGCCAGAGATGGGGATGCCCATGCAACATATCGATCGGATTATCCGCTCCAAGAACGTCTTTACCGCGCAAGACGACATCGATACCGCCCGCGAGCTGGCGATTGCCATCGCAGGCGACCGTATCGTCGCAGTCGGTGCGCCCGATGACGTGATCGCCGCCGCTCCCGCCGCCACGTCGGTTATCGACTACGGCGAGCAGTTTGTCTGCCCCGGTTTCCATGACGCTCATCTGCACTTCTTCCATACCTCGGTCGGTTCCTCGCCGTACATGCTTATGGATATGGGCACGTCCGAGGCTGCGCTGGTGCAGCACGCGCTCGAGTTTTCCCGGGACCTGCCCGACGACGCTTGGGTTGTGACGCAGGGCTGGCGTGATTACCGTTGGGACCCGCCCGAGCATCCTACCAAGGCGTCGCTCGATGCGGCATTCCCCGATCGTCCCTGCGTTATGTATTCGGGCGACGGGCACACGCTTTGGCTCAACAGCCGCGCACTCGAGGCGCTCGGCGTCACACGCGACAGCGAGCCGCCAGCGGGCGGCAGTTACGACAAGGATGCAAACGGCGAACTCACGGGCATTGCTCACGAGGCGGCTGCCATGCAGCTGCTACCGCGCTGCCTTGAGTGGCTGGGGGAGGATCGCATCGCAAGCGCTTACGCCGATCAAATGAGGCGTATGGCCGAGCAGGGCATCACCTCGATATGCGATATGTCGCTCATGCCCATGCCGGGCTGCGATTTTATCCGCGACGACGTCTACGACAAACTGCAGGCAGCCGGCAAGCTGGGCATCCGAGCCCATCTGTTCCCCACGCTGCTGGATGACCAGTCGCGCTTGGAAGAGCTGCAGGCCCGCTACGCGAACAACGCGCTGCTCTCGGCACCGGGCTTTAAGCAGTTCTTCGATGGCGTGTCGAGCGAACACACGGCGTATCTCACCGAGCCCTATACCAATCCGCGCTTCCCGGGCGACCAGGGCCGTCTGACGGTTCCGGCCGAGCGTATGCGCAAACTGGTCCTCGCTGCCGCGGAGCGCGGTCACACCGTGCGCATCCACGTCATCGGCGACGGTGCCATCCATGCCGCGCTCGATATCTTTGAGGAGGCCGCCGAACTGTATGGCCTGCCCCAGCACAGTCATAACACGCTCGAGCATCTGGAGAACCTCTTGCCCGAGGACATCGATCGTCTACGCAAGCTTAACGTCGTTGCCTCGAGCCAGCCCTGTCACATTACACTCGACCCGGGCGGCCCTGAGCGCGATCTGGGCCTGGAGCGCAGCCGCATCATGTGGCCGTTTGCGACCTATAAGCAGCGCGGCATTCGCCAAGCCTTCGGTACCGACAGCCCTATCACAGCTGTTACCAGCATGAACGTGCTCTACACGGCTATCACGCGCCAGGACCCCAAAAGCCACTGGCCCGAGGGCGGCTGGTTACCGAGCGAGCGCATCGACGCAGCAACAGCCCTACGTAACTACACCCTGGGCAGCGCCTACGCGGCGGGCGACGAGCAAAACCTCGGCAGCTTGGAGCCCGGCAAATACGCCGATCTGGTAGTCCTGGACCAAAACCCGCTCACCATTGACCCTCAAGACCTCCAGGCCACCAAGGTTCAGGCCACCTACCTGGCAGGCAACTTGATTTACGAGCGCTAATATTCATGTCGTACCGTTAAACGCGGCTCGCGCAGCCTATTTTGGGATGGCGCTCGAGCCGCGTTTGTTTGCCGATGGGGGTCCGCTAGGAGCGTCCCCGCTCTGCTGGATTTGGGCGCGGGGCGGAGGCGCCGCTGCCCCGCGCTCAATTTGGACACCAGCAATGCTATCTCTTGGTGTTTTGCATACTTCCCATTACAGATTGCATAAAAAGGCTGGGATGTTCTTCCTGATCCTGATGTACCCCCGCCCGTGCCGTGCAAAAAACGGAGTATTCAGCACCGCGAGCTCTGCCGGTGCCGCTGCAGTCGGGTGGCATTGCGGAGATCGACGTCATTTTGGGGTCCGGCGCGGCGCGAAGCATGCCTTTTTGTCCTGACGGGGTTTGCCTGCCGACTCAAATCGCCGGTCGAAGGCGTCCTTGGGACCAATATGGTGTGTCCGGCGTGTATGCAGCCGTCCTGGCTTGCTGAATACTCCCAAAAATGCACGGCGCTCCCCAGGGGACCCGTGCGCGCAGCGAAAACCATGCCCATGTCGCTATCCGCATCGCCATTTTGCTGCACTGACTTTTCTGAATGCCGGGTCCGATAACGTTGACTCAGCTCCCGTGTGGCGCCGGAGGGGCGGGGCATAAGGTTTATCGCGAGTTCCGCACGAGCCGAAGGCCACTTAATGTGGCCTTCGTGCAAGCAGGACTGCCCGAGCAGGAAACCTTATGCCCCGCCCCTCCGGCGCCACACGGGAGCCATCGCTAAGTTATCCCCCGGCGTTCAGAAAATCTAAGTGCCAAAAAATAAGATTTTTTGACTCCGTGTTGTATAACCCGCCATTCGTGGGTACCATTCAACGCGTACGCAAACAAAAAGGGTTAACCCGCGCGGCATGACCGCGCGGCCCACAAAGGAGGAAACAAGCATGTCGTCTTTGAAGCCGCTTGCAGATCGCGTCCTGGTCAAGCCCGACGAGGCCGAGCAGAAGACCGCCTCTGGTCTGTACATCGCCAGCAACGCTCAGGAGAAGCCGCAGCGCGGCACCATCGTTGCCGTGGGCGCCGGCAAGGTCAACGACAAGGGTGAGCGCATCCCCATGGACGTCAAGGTTGGCGACGTTGTCATCTACGGTAAGTTCGGTGGCAACGAGGTCAAGGTCGACGGCGAGAAGTATCTGCTGATGCGCGCCGACGACATCTACGCTGTCGTCGAGGCCTAGTCTCGTCAGAATCTCTGATTCGTCTTTGAGCGCGCCCGCCGCATAGGACTCGGAAGCGGCGACGCGAGTCACATTTCTTTTGGAGGATTACCCACTATGGCAAAGAACATTACGTTCAACACCGATGCCCGCGCTAAGCTCGCCAAGGGTGTCAACACTCTGGCCGACGCCGTTACCGTCACCATGGGCCCCAAGGGCCGCTATGTCGCTCTGCAGCGCACGTTCGGTGCTCCGACCATCACCAACGACGGCGTTTCCGTCGCCAAGGAGATCGAGCTCGAGGACAACATCGAGAACATGGGTGCCCAGCTGGTGAAGGAGGTCGCCACCAAGACCAACGACACTGTGGGTGACGGCACCACCACCGCAACCCTGCTCGCTCAGGCCATCGTCAACGACGGTCTGCGCAACGTCGCCGCTGGCGCCAACCCGCTGGCCATCCGTCGCGGCATCGACAAGGCCGTCAACGCCGCCGTCGCTGAGATGAAGAAGCAGGCCAAGCCGGTCGAGACCAAGGAGCAGATCGCTTCCGTCGGTACCATCTCCGCCGGTGACCCCGAGGTCGGCGAGAAGATCGCCGAGGCCATGGAGGTCGTGGGCAAGGACGGCGTCATCACCGTCGAGGATTCCCAGACGTTCGATATCACCATCGACACCGTCGAGGGCATGCAGTTCGACAAGGGCTATGTCTCCGCTTACTTCGTCACGGACAACGACCGCATGGAGGCCGTGATGAAGGATCCGTACATCCTCATCACCGACCAGAAGATCTCCAGCGTCCAGGACATCATGCCCGTTCTCGAGGCTGTCCAGCGCGCCGGCCGTGGCCTGCTCATCATCGCTGAGGACATCGACGGCGAGGCTCTGCCGACCCTGGTCCTCAACAAGATCCGTGGCGCCCTCAACGTCTGCGCCGTCAAGGCCCCGGGCTACGGCGATCGCCGCAAGCGCATCCTCGAGGACATCGCCGTCCTCACCGGTGGCCAGGCCGCTCTGGACGAGCTGGGCGTGAAGGTCGCTGACATCACCGCCGATATGCTCGGTACCGCTAAATCCGTCACCATCTCCAAGGACAACACCGTCGTCGTCGGCGGCGCTGGCTCCAAGGAGGCCATCGACGCCCGCATCGCTCAGATCAAGGGCGAGATGGAGAACACCACCTCTGACTTCGACCGTGAGAAGCTCCAGGAGCGCCTGGCCAAGCTCTCCGGTGGCGTTGCCGTCATCAAGGTCGGCGCTGCTACCGAGTCCGAGCTCAAGGAGATCAAGCACCGCGTCGAGGATGCCCTGCAGGCTACCCGCGCTGCTGTCGAGGAGGGCATCGTCGCCGGCGGCGGCGTCGCCTTCATGGACGCCGCTCCTGCGCTCGACGCTGTCGAGATCGACGACCCCGAGGAGAAGATCGGCGTCGATATCGTCAAGAAGGCTCTGACCGCTCCGGTCGCCACCATCGCCAAGAACGCTGGCTTTGAGGGCGCTGTCGTGGTCGACAAGGTTGCCGAGCTGCCCGCCGGCCAGGGTCTCAACTCTGCCAACGGCGAGTGGGGCGACATGATCGAGATGGGCGTCCTCGACCCCGTCAAGGTCAGCCGCGTCACCCTGCAGAACGCTGCTTCTGTCGCCAGCCTGATCCTCATCACCGAGGCCACCGTCTCCGATGTGCCCAAGAACACTCAGCTTGAGGATGCTATCGCTGCTGCTACCGCTGGTCAGCAGGGCGGCGGTATGTACTAAGGCCGACAAGGTCTAGAACTCCCACCGGGAATCCGGGGGCGTGACGGGGGTTTCTCTCCGGAACGTCCTCGGACATGCAAAGAGGCTCCGCAGCGCGCTT
>OAVC01000495.1_pt1 | contig 22307 bp, 18 predicted proteins | sample 1495261 | NCBI WGS metagenome assembly OAVC01 (sample SAMEA2580074, study PRJEB22360) | human gut metagenome | biome: human gut; feature: human-associated habitat; material: faeces | place: Denmark | collected 2008/2010
CGCCACCGGCGTCGGCAATGGCAGCAGCGACGAGCTCACGCGCGTGGGCCTCAGCGGCAGCAGACAAGGCGACGTCGCGCTCGACCTTTACGATGGAACGGTTGAGCGAAAGCTCGCGCAGGGCACGCGTCATGGTGTCGCGATCGAGCTGCAACCGCTCGCCCACCTCGGGCAATGTCGGTGCATCGAGGCCGGCATCGTCCAGCAAGGCAACGATACGTTCGCAGGCCTCGCGCACCACACGCGCCGCGGCGGCAGCGGAGTGCGGGTCGAACACCTCGGCTCCCTCGGCGGCGCACACGCCACGCGAGCAGCCCTCGGCAATCAACGTCGCGGCAACGGCTTCATCCGCAGCGGGCCAGGCGGCGTGGGCAACGGCGCCGGGCGTAAAGCCCGTCTCCTTGGGAGCCGCCGCGTGCATAGCGGTCAGAGTCGCCGCCAGCGTACCCATCGCGGCATCGAGCGCGGAAGCATCTGCATACAGCGAGCCATCCGAGCCAGCAAGCGCGCAAGCAGCGCCCTTCGCCACCAACTCGCGCAACGCTGCCTCAGCCTCACCGGCAACAAGATCGAGTGCCTCGGCAACATCAGCCGCCGCAACCGGCAGCGCTTGTAGCGCCAACCACGCCTCAACACCAGCGACGGCATCGCCGGCCTCAAGCGCTGCAAGCAGCGAGCGCTCCCCCGCCGAAAGCTCGCGCGAGCGACGGCAGCGCGAAAGCAGCACGCGCCCGCCGCCAATGAGCATAACGGGCGAATACGACAGCACCACGGCATGGTCTCCGGCGCGCAGCGGCAGCGGCTCCTCCAAGCGCACCTGTACGGTACGGGTCTCGCCCACCGCCATGGGGGCCTCGCCCTCCAAAAGCATGATGCGGCCGACGACCTCGGCCGTGCCGGCCATCACATGCACGCGCGCGCCCGACTCGAGCACGCGCGACTTGGCGCCCTCGCGACCCAGGTAGGTGAACGTCATCATAAAGCGCAACGTCTGACCAAAGCGGTCCGCCACGCCGAGCATCTCGCCACGGTCAAATGCCGCGACACCGTCACCTACCAGGTTGAGCGCCACGCGTTGCCCAGGCAGCGCGCGCGGCGTATCGCCATGCACCTGAATCCCGCGCACACGACAGACTGTACGCGACGGTAAAGCCATCAGCTCGTCACCCACCGCAACGGGCGCATCGTGCAGCGTTCCCGTCACGACGGTGCCGACGCCCTTGATCGTAAAGCAGCGGTCGATAGGCAGGCGCGGTGCGGCATCGGTGAGCTCGGCACGGGCACGGCAGGCATCCCAGCAGGCATTTACCTGCTCGTCGAGCACGGCGAGCAGCCTTTCGATCCCCTCGCCTGTCTTGGACGACACGGGCACGATCGGCGCGTCCGCAAACACGGTACCCGACAAAAAGTCATCGACATCGAGCTCGGCAAGCTCGGTCATCTCGGCGTCGGCCAGGTCACACATCGTCAGCGCCACCACCATATGCGTGACACCCAGCAGCTCCAGTACATGCACGTGCTCGCGCGTCTGCGGCATAACGCCCTCGACGGCAGAGACCACCAGCACGGCAACGTCGATGCCAGTCGCACCCTGCACCATGGCGCGCAGGTAATGCGCGTGGCCCGGCACGTCGACCAGGCCAACGATCTTGCCACTCGGCAGCGCCAGCTCGCCAAAGCCCAACTCCACCGTCATGCCGCGACGGCGCTCGACCTCCAGGCGGTCGGGATTCTTGCCGGTCAGCGCCTCGATCAGCGCGGACTTACCGTGGTCGACGTGACCCGCCGTGCCAACGATAACGGGACACTCCACCAGCACTTGAACCTCACTCATAGAGCAATCGCCTTCTTAACGCACGCGACGAGCGTCGATGCCGCCGTCTCGATATCGCGGTCACCCACGAGCGTACGGACGTCAAACAAAATGCGATCGTGCGAAGTTCGCGTGACGACCGGCGTGTCGAAGTCCTGGACAAGCGAGCGCTTGAGCGCGTCGACGGACAGGCACCCGTCGACCGGGCAGACGGCCACGCACATGGTGGGCAGCTCCACGGTAGGCAGCGAGCCGCCACCGGGGGTCGACGATTCCTCGACGATCTCCACCTGAACGGCGCACGGGCAACCGGCCTTATCGAGCCCGGCGACCATACGATCGCGCAACTTACGTGCGCGACGCTCCAGATGAGCCTGCGGAAGCGTGAGCATGTTGAGCACCGGCACCTCGCGATGGGCAACATCAGCGCCGTCCATGTAGATACGCAGCGTGGCCTCGAGCGCCGACAGAGCCAGTTTGCCCGGGCGCAGGGCGCGCATAAGCGGATGTGCCCCACAGGCCTGGACCAGGTCACGACGGCCCATGATAATGCCCGCCTGTGCGGCACCGAGCAGTTTATCGCCCGAGCACGACACCAGATCGAGCCCCGCCGAAACTGAAGCCGGCGTGGTTTCTTCGCCGCCGCGCACCAAGATGTCGTCGGGCAACAGCGCGCCCGAGCCCTGGTCCTCGTAGAACAGCAGGCCATGCTTGTGGGCAAGCGCCGCAAGCTCCCGAGAACCCACCTCCTCGTGGAAACCCTCGATGCGATAGTTAGAAGGATGGACCTTAAGGATCATCGCCGTATCGGGCGTGATGGCGCGCTCGTAGTCGCTCAAATGCGTGCGGTTGGTGGCCCCGACCTCAACGAGCTTGGCACCCGAGGCCTCCATAACATCGGGGATACGGAAGCTGCCGCCGGTCTCGACAAGCTTGGCGCCGCTGGCGCACGCCACGGGTCGAACCTCCCCGCGGCTGACGATGACTTCCTTGCCCGCGGCATGGGTTGCCAACACCAGTAGCACGGCCGCCGCGTTGTTGTTGACGACCAGCGCGTCCTCGGCACCGGTAAGCGAGCGGATGAGCTGCGCGGCATGTTCCTTGCGCGACCCGCGCGAGCAGGTGTCCACGCTGTACTCAAGCGTGCTGTAGCCGCGCGCAACCTCGGCCACGGCCTTGGCAGCCGACTCCGCGAGCGGGGCGCGACCCAGGTTGGTATGGATAACCACACCCGTGGCGTTGACGGCGGGACGCAAGCTCGGCAGCGCGGAGCGATGCGCGCGCCACTCGATGGCCGAGGCTAGGTCGCGCTTAGAGCGCGGGGCAGTACCGGCGCGAATGGCTACGCGCTCCTCGTCGAGCTCGGCCGTCACGGCGGCATGCACCACCGCGTCGCAGGTCTCCCCCGCCGCCTTCACCACCGGCCACTCGGCAAGCAGCTCGTTGACGGAAGGGATGGCGCGCAGGCGGGCGCGCACCTCATCGGACATGTTCTGGCTATCGCTCATGTGCGGCCTTTCAAAAGAAACGTGGATCAGTCGAATACATCAGCTGAGTCAATTACTCGTCATTATCCTCGCGCGCCGCGATCTTTTCCACGCGAACGGCGTTTTCCTGGGTGAGCGCGGCACCCGTCAACGGGTCCCAACGCAACGGCGTATGGTCGAGCGGGCCCACGCCCAAGGCTTGAGCGCCACCGGCAGCGGCGCCAAACGAACGTCCACCGGGGGCGGCCGAGGTGAAGATGCACGCCGGATGCAGATACGGCGTCGTCTCCACGCGCACGCGGTCGCGGCCCATATCGCTCACGAGTTCGACGATCTCGCCGTCGGCGATGCCCATGTGCACAGCAGCATCGGCATTCATCTGCACGGCATCCAGGTCCGACCCAGCCTCAGCGGCACCTTGGGCTGCAAGCCTGCGCGAGGTATGCGACTCAAAGGGACGGTTGCCGCTAATGAGGCGAAACATCCCCGGGCCAGGCTCCACCATGGGAGCGATCCAGTTGGGAACACGACCCAGGCCGGCTCGTTCCCATACGTCGCTTGCCAGCGCAATTTTGCCGCCATCCAGGGGAATCGCCGGCTCGCCCGTACGCGACGGCAACGCAACGCCCGTGTCGGCCCAGCCGCGCTCCTTGAGCTCGTCCAGATCAATCCCAAAAGGCTCCACCTGGGCAGCTGCCAGATCGTCAGACGTAAACCGAAAGTACTCGCCCACGCCACACGCCTGCGCCAAACCGGCAAAAATCTCCCGACCGGGACGTGTGTCGTCATGCTGCACGGGCAGCACGGCATTGCGGTAGAACACGCGCGAATCGTTGGCGCCTATCACCGTTCCCACGCCGCGGTCGGCCTCCAGATACGTCACGTCGGGAAGCACGAAGTCAGAAGCACGCGCCGTCTCGGACCAACGAATATCAATCGTCACAAGCAAGTCGAGCTGCTGCAAAATACTCAACCAAGCCTGTGCATTGCCATAGCCCGCGCCGGGATTGCTGGCGTAAACGATCAGCCCACGCAAATCGCCGGCAAGAATGGACTGACCGATGGTCGTGCACAGGCCGCGAACCGGATCGACCAGTGGATAGCGCTCGGACCCCAGCTTGGGCCCGCGCGGCACCGGCGGCGTCGCAAAACGTGCGGGATCGAGGTCGCCCAACAAAAGCGACGTGGGCGGGTTGAGCGCACCGCCCGCGTGTCCGATGCAGCCCAGCAGCACATCGACCAAGCAGATAGCGCGCGCGGTCTGGGTGCTATTGGCATACGCGATACCGATGCCACCATGAAAGCCAGCGTCCACCACTGCAGCAGGCGCCGCGGCAGCCAAATCGCGCGCCGTCGCGACAATCTCTTCGGCCGGCACGTCGCACATCGACTCGGCCCACTCGGGCGTCCAAGCACTGGACGCCTGCGCCAGTTCATCAAACCCCGTGGTATAGCGGGCAACAAACTCACGGTCGTACAAGTCCTCGGCAATGAGCACATGCGCAATACCCAGCAGCAACGCCAGATCGCAGCCCGGGCGCACGCGCAGCCAGCGGTCGGCAAGCGCAGCCGAGCCGCTGCGCCGGGGGTCGACCACGATAATCTTCGCCCCACGGCGACGGGAATCGTTGAGCGCATCAACAGCCCCCATCGTCGACGAATCGACAATGGAACGCCCGAGGTACATGATGCAATCGGTGTGCGCCAAGTCGGAGGCAGGACTATAGCCCAAGCTATGTTCCCAGCCGGTGAGACGGCTCACCTCGCAGGCGCCGTCGGCACCGTACACGTTGGGCGAGCCCAGCGCATGCATAAAGCGATACGCCCAGTAGCGGTCGAACGAGGGCACGCCGAGTGTCATGCCCAGCGCACGAGACCCGCGCTCGTCAACAATCCCCAAAAGGCGCTCAGCAATCTGGGCAAACGCCTCATCCCAGGAAATCGCATCGAACCCCGAGCCATCCTGGCGGCGGCGCATGGGATGCAAAATCCGGTCGCGCTCGTCAAACGGCATGTCCAAGCGATGGCGCCCGCGGGCGCACAGGGCGCGCGCTGCACACGGATGTCCCGGCACCGGCAACTCGGCCACCACGCGACCGTCCTCAACGCGTGCCGCAAAGGCGCAATCGGCATAGCATCCCCCGCATGTGGTCACCACGGCGCGACCGTCACGCTCCACAGCAGATGCCATCTCGATTACCCCTTTCACAAGCCATACACAACAAGCCAACAGCCCGGCAACGAGCCCCAAACCCAAAAAGCCTCCCGCACGGCAACGCCCCGCGGGAGGCCAACGTCAAACAGGCGGCTCTTACGCCTCGGACTTCTTGGCGTAGATAAACCAGTAGCCGAGCGCGATCAGAACCGCGCCGCCCACGATGTTGCCCAGCGTGGCGGCGGAGAGGTTAAACGCAATGCCCGCGACGTTGAGCGCATCGGCCCCGGCAATATCGGCACCATAGCCGCACGCGTGCATCACGGCACCCATGGGCAAAAAGTACATGTTGGCAACACAGTGCTCAAAACCGCAGGCCACAAAGGCGGCGATCGGCAGCAGGATGCCCACGACCTTATCGACCACGGTCTTGCCGGCGGTACCGATCCACACGGCCAGGCACACAAAGATGTTGCACAGGATGCCGCGGAAGAAGATCGTCACCCAGTCGATCGTCACCTTGCCGGCGGCGACGCTCACCATGGAGTTGGCGACCGCCTCGCCGTTGAGCTTATAGATGCCGGCCATGTACACCAAAAAGACGACGAACAGAGCACCGGCAAAGTTACCGACCCATACGACGAGCCATGCCTTAAGCATCTGAGCCAGGGTGATCTTTTTGCTCTTGAGCGCGCAGACCATAAGCGAGTTGCCGGTGAACAGCTCGGCGCCGCACACCAGCACGAGCACCAGGCCCAGGCAAAAGCACAGGCCGCCCACGACGCGCTGGGCGCCCCAGCCCAGAGTGCTATCGCTCAAGAACACGGTAAAGAACAGGCCACCGAAGGCAATAAACGCACCGGCGAACATTGCCAACAGAAAGGCTTTTACGACCGGCAGGTTGGCCTTGGTCACGCCGGCGGCCTCGGTCTTGGCCTCGATCGCGGAGGGCGCCAGGCAATCGGGAGCGGGGTACTCCGCCTTGGAATCTGCCATGTCAATCACTTCTTTCCTAATCAGCAGGGACAAGCGCTCCTATTGCTCTTGTCCCAAGCGGACAAAGTGGGAAAAGTCGTTGGCGGCCACGGCGTCGTACACGCCGTCGACGGCGTCAAAGACTTCCGGGGACATGGGGTTGTAGAACTCCGTGTCGCCCGGCTGAATCCCAACGAAGACGATATCATCACACGATTGCTCAATCTCTTCGATCAGAATCGACAAAGGAAGCGAATGCGTGGTGAACATCGACTTGCGGGCTACATCGCGCTTGTCGAGCAAGCGGATGGACCCGACGGGCAGTGCCATGTCGGCGGCATCGACCAAAACCAAACGCGGCGGACGCTCGCGCTTGACCTCGATGATGTCGTCCTCGGGCGTTTGGCCTCCGTCGATGGTGTACCAACCGGCGATAGGTGCGTCTTCCATCTTTTTGGAGAGCACGGGGCCGGCGGCATCGTCGGCACGCAGCACGCTTCCCGCCGTGAGCACGATACCCGCAAACGGGGCGCCGTTCACACGTCCATCCACAACGCGACCCATTACTGCAACCTTCCCGTCAGATACACGCCCGACACATCGCGCACGCGCTCAACCAAATCGCGAAACTTCATTAAGAACGCGACCTGCTGGGCATGCAGGCCAAAGTCGTCGTCGAACACCGAGATGCCGGCCTTGGCCGACCCACGAAAACCGCGCTCGTCGAGTAGCGTGTCGCAGGCCTCGAGCAGCGACGGCACCGCCGCCTTGTCGAGCTGGCACTCGCCAAAGGAGCGGATGGCCTCAAACTTAGTCCGGGCCTCCCCCTCCGGCAGCGCGTCGACGAGCGAATAGAACACATCCACCGGCACCGACAGGCGCGGCTCAAAGCAGTCGAGCACGCCGGTGTGGTGGCCCACGGCGAGCGTGTAGTACAGCACGTCGCAGGCCTCCTGGGGAACGTCTTCCTCGGTCTCCACAAACTTACGCGTGAGCTCGTAAAAGACCACCTGGTCGGGCGCATGACCCAGGCAGGCGTCGGCGACGCCCTCGGCGGCCTCGTCGCTTGCGCGCGAGGCATCGCCAAAGGAGCCGCCGAGCATGCCGGGGCCCGCAAAGTAACCAGAGCGGTCCGTGAGCTCCATCTAGCGACCTCCGGCCAGCACCAGATCCTGCAGCGCCGAGTACACCTCGACGCGGCGCGGATCGTCCTGCTTGTCGATAAGCAGTGCCATGGCACCGCGGATATCGCCCTTGGGCGCGCCCTCGAGCGTATCCATAAACTCATTGGCCAGGTCGCGGCCGTAACGATAGCCGCTCATGGCGCGAGCCTCGCGCTCAATGGCAACGCGCAGCTTGTACGGCACGCCGGGGTGCAGGATATCGGCCTGCTCGCCGGCGGCCTCCACCGTGGTCTCGGCATGGAGCTTTTGGTCCAGCAGACCGAGCGCCATGGCAAAGCCGTAGATGGTCTGCGCGGGGCTGGGAGGGCAGCCGGGGATGTAGACATCGACCGGCAGAATCTTGTCCGTGCCGCCCCAGACGCAATAGTTGTCGTAGAAGATGCCACCGGTGCAGCCGCACGCGCCATAGGACACCACGATCTTGGGATCAGGTGCGGCCTCAAAGGCGCGCAGGGCCGGCATGCGCATGGCACGCGTCACGGCACCGGTGTACAGCAGCACATCGGCGTGACGGGGCGAGGGCACGACCTTGATGCCAAAGCGCTCGACGTCAAAGACGGGCGTGATGGAACCGAAGATCTCGATCTCGCAGCCGTTGCAGCCGCCGCAGTCAACACGGTAGACATACACCGAGCGCTTGATCTTCTTAAGAAGGGTCGCCTTGGCCTTCTCGATGCTCTCGTCGAGCTCGATCTTGGTCGGGCGGTACTGAAGCCGCTCGGGCAAAAGCGTGGGTTCGGCCATGGTTACTCCTCCTTCGTATCAAAATCCATGATGATGCCCTCGACCGGCGCCGGACCGGCGGGAATATCGCGCGCATCGGGGTTGAGCTCGCGGTCGATATACTCCGGGTTCACGCCGTGGCCGCCCAGATACTCCATGCCGGGGCCCTGGGGCTCGCCGGACGCAAGCGTCTCGTTGGCAGCCATGCCGCGCGCGTTGCCGGTCTTTACGGCCGAGGCGGCGCGCAGGGCGTCGAGCTCGCGCTTGCACTCCTGGCACATACCGACGGTACGGGCAGCCTGGATGGCCTCCATGCCGCCGGCCTTTTGCAGCAGACGCTTGGCGTAGTCGATCTCCTTGTGCGGGGCAAACGGCTTGCCGCAGCGCGAGCAGTGCTCGAGCGTATAGACGCTCTTACTGGTGAGGTCGTCCTTGCTCATGACGGCCAGCTCAAACTCCTCGGTGAGCTTGATGGCCTCCATGGGGCAGGCTTCCTCGCAACGGCCGCAGAAGATGCAGCGACCGTAGTCGATCGACCAGGTGATGGTATCGGCCGCAAGGTCGGTGTCCATGCGAATGGCATCGGCCGGGCATGCCACGCCGCAGGCACCGCAGGCGATGCAGAGCTCGGCATTGTGCTCGGGCTTGCCGCGCATGTCCTTGTTGGTGGGGAACGGCGCAAACGGGTACTTGACCGTCGCGTCGCCGGCCTTGGCGTTAACCTTCCAAAGCTTCAGCATATTAGAGCGCCTCCTCATCGAGCGGAGCGGCCATGGTGCCCTCGCCCGCAAGCGGAGACTTGTCGCGCCAGACGTTCTCGAACTGCTCCTTGTCGAGCACGTGGTCGCGCTTGGCGGCGACATCGGTCACCGTCACGCGGTCGGTGCAGGAGTAGCACGGGTCGAGCGAACCGACGATCAGCGCCGCGTCGCCCACGGTGTTGCCGCGGAACATGTAGCGCAGGACTGGCCAGTTGCTGTACGTGGCGGCCTTGGCGCGCCAGCGGTAGCACTTCTGGTTGTTGCCGAGCATGGCCCAGTGCACGTCCTCGCCGCGCGGCGCCTCGGTGGCACCGATGGCGTACTTGTGCGGGGTGTACTCCCAATCCGTGGTGAGGATGGGGCCCGACGGGCAGTTCTCGAGCATGGTCTCGATCATGTCGATCGAATCGTAGACCTCCTGGATGCGAACGGCGGTACGGCCGAAGGCGTCGCAGGTGTCGGCCGTGGCGGCGTGCATCTTTTGGACGTCCGGATCGGCGTAGCCGTCGAAGGGATGGTCAAAGCGCACGTCGCGGGCATAGCCCGAGCCACGCATGAGCGGGCCGACCGGCGAGAAGTCGCGTGCGATCTTGCGGTCCAAGATGCCGATGCCACTCGTACGCTCAATAAAGTTGGGCGTGGAGAGCAAGACGTCGACGAGTTCCTGAACCTCGGAGCGCAGCTGGTGAATGGTCGTGAGCGTGGAGAGCTTCTGCTCGGCCAAAATGTCGCGACGCACGCCGCCGATCACGTTGAGGCCGTAGGTCTTGCGGTGACCGGAGAGCTTCTCGGCCAGGTCCATGGACTTCTCGCGGACGCGGAAGAACTGCTGGAAGCCGGAGTCGAAGCCCGTGTAGTGCGATGCCAGGCCAATGTTGAGCAGGTGCGAGTGCAGGCGCTCGACCTCGAGCATGATGGCGCGGATGTACTGTGCGCGCGGCGGAACATGAATGCCCTGGGCGCGCTCGACGGCCTCGGCGTAGGCCACCGAGTGGGCGCAGCCGCAGATACCGCAGATACGGTCGGCAAGGAACGTCACGGCGTCATAGTTCAGGCGCGTCTCGGCGACCTTCTCCATACCGCGATGCACGTAGAACAGGCGGTAGTCGGCATCGACGATCGTCTCGCCCTCCACGAACAGGCGGAAGTGGCCGGGCTCGTCGGAGGTGATGTGCAGCGGTCCCATGGGGACGAGCGTGGTCTCCTTGCCCTTGGTGTCGGCCAGGAATTCGTAGTTTTCCATGTCGCTCGCGGGGGCGGGGCGGAAACGGTAATCCATCGAATCCTTGCGCAACGGGTACAGCCCACTGGGCCAATCGTCGGGAAGCACCAGGCGACGGCGATCGGGCAGACCCTCGGGAATCAGGCCGAACATATCGCGCAGCTCGCGCTCGCCCCACACGCAGGCGGGGACGAACGGGGTCACGCTCGGGAACGTCATCTTGGCGGGGTCGACCTCGGCGCGGACGGTCACCCAGCCGGGGTCCTCGCCCTCCATGGAAATGACGTAGTACACGGCGTAGCGACCGCACAGACTGCGCTCGTCGTTGCCGACAATCACGGGAATCCAGCCGTAGCGCTCGTAGTACAGGTAGTGGACGGCCTCGGGCAGACGGTCCAGCTTGACGGTGATCGTCAGCTGGTCCTCGCACTGCCATTCGACCTTCTCGATAGCGCCCGGCACTGCGGCGCGCAGGGCCTCGACGTGGCTTTCGCAGCGACGAGCGTAGTCCTTCTTTTCAGGTTCTGCCATGGTGCTAATTCACCTCGCTTGTCTTGGTCTGGGAGCTGAACACCATGCGGTAGAGAGGGGCCTCGTGGAGCTCTTCGACGCTCTGGTTCAAAACGACGGACGTTGCATCCTCGACGCCGCTCGTAATGGCGACCGGGGTGGCGATACCGAACCACATGACCACGATCGCGAGGGCGATCTCGGGGATGATCATGAGGGCGGGCACCTCGTGGCGCTTCATGCCCTCGGGCGCCTTGCCGAAGATGGACTTGAGCGCAATGCCGGTAAGGGCAAAGTACACGCCGGTGAGGCCGATGGCCACGAGCACGACCACCCAGATGGGACCGGACTGGATGCCGGCCACGAAGGTGAGGAACTCGGAGATGAACAGGGCGAACGGCGGGAAGGCGGCGAGCGCGAGCAGGGCGATGATGGTGAGCGCTGCCGTGACAGGAGCGATCTCGACGACGCCCTTGATCTTGTTCAGGTCGCGGGTGTGGTAGATGTGCTGGATGTTACCGGCCATGCAGAAGGCGAGCGCCTTCGTGAAGCCGTGGAAGATGCAGTGCAGCAGGCAGGCGGCGATACCGAGCGGACCACCGATACCCAGGCACAGCGCGACCACACCGACGTTGTCGACGGAGGAGTACGCGAAGCGACGCTTGATATCGTCCTGCTTAAAGATGCACAGGGCGGCCACCAGGATGGACAGCGTGCCCAGGATGAGCAGGAGCGTTCGCGGATAGGTGTCGCCCACCGTGATGATGGACAGGGAGTAGAAGCGGATAATCACCAGCATGGCGCACTTGAGCAGCACGCCCGAGAGCAGCGCGGAAACCGGGCTCGGAGCCTGGGAGTGCGCGTCGGGCAGCCAGGTGTGCATGGGGAACAGGCCCGCCTTGGTGCCGAAGCCGATGACGATGAACGCGAACGCGAGGCGCACGAGCATCGGGTCGAACTGGTCGGCGTAGGGCATGATGGAGGTAAGGAAGGCAGCCTCATGCGCGTTGGGCATGATATCGGCGGCGTTCGCGTAGATGAGCAGCGTGCCGAACAGGCCGAAGGCCACGCCGGCGGTGCAGACCATCGCGTACTTCCAAGACGCCTCGAGCGCCTGTTTGTTCTTGTAGATACCCACGAGGAACACGGTCGACAGCGTGGTGGCCTCGACCGCCGCCCAGGTGAGGATGATGTTGTTGGACAGGCAGGCGAGCAGCATCGTGAAAACGAACAGGCTAAACAGCGCGTAGTACTGCTTGGTGCGCTCGGCCGGCATGGTCTTCTCCTCGATATCGATCTTGATATAGGAGATGGAGTACACGCCGGTGATGAACCCAATGATGCCTACCAGAAGGGCGAAGATCGACGAGAGCGAATCGAGATGGAGCCACAGGCCCAAGGCGTCGATATTCTGCCCGCTCGAGAGCATGGTTCCCGCGGTGACGACCGAAAGGACGAGGGTCGCCGCGACGGAGATGGTGTTGAGCCCCGCAAAGACGCTGTAGGACGTCGTCTTGGGGAGCGCAGCCATAATCAGGGAGAACACGAGGGGACAAGCGAGCAGGGCGACCGTCAGCATTGAAACATCCATGGCCTACCCCTTCAATTCGGTCAGGTCGTGGGAGTCGAGCGACTTGGTGTCGTTCCAGATCCTCACGACGACGGCGGACATGATGATGACGGCGAAAATGGCGTCGGTGGCGATGCCAATCTCGATGATCTCGGGGGCCGTGGGCGCGAGCAGGGCGAGCGTCACGTGGCTACCGTTCTCCATAAGGCAGTACCCGAAGATTTGCTTGAGGATGTTGCGCTGGGAGATGATGCACGTGAGGCCGACGAAGAAGTGCGCGAAGCTGATGGCGAGGGCCGGAGTAGCCACCTCAGCGGTGGGCAGGCTCAGGCGCGTGACCACCGCGAAGCAGATGGCCACCTCCAGACCGGTGAGGACGATGGTCCAGGCCGGCTTGATGGAGGAGGTCAGCGTGCTATCGGCAGGCGAACCCATCTTTTTGTAGGCACGGTTGAGAATGAACGGAACGAGGATCACCTTGGTGACGAAGGCCGACGCGGCCCACATGAGAAGCTCGGTGGCACCGGTGGTGAGGCCCAGGGTGAGCAGCACGCCCACCAGGACAACCGACTGGATCGCGTACCACTTAATGGCGGACGGGATGGTCTTCGAGACGACCACCATGGTGGAGGTCACGATCAGAAGACCGCCCAGGATATTGACTAACGAATAACCCATGTCCTACCTCCTAACCCATCCAACTAGAGGACAGAGGACCGGCGACGACGACCATGATCATGAGGACGACGAACACGAACGCCATGGCGCGCGGAAGGGGCTGGCCGGCGGCCACGGTCTCGCTCGGCTCACCGGGCAGGACCTTACCCATCCAACGCAGGAACCATGCGAAGGTGGCGACGGTCTCGACGACCATGACGCACACGAGGACGAAGATGACCGTGTTGGAAGCACCAACCGCGAAGCCACCGGAAATAATCTGGAACTTGGAGAAGAACGTGCTCATGGGGGGCACGCCGGCGATAGCGGTCGCGGCGACCGCGAAGCCCACGCCCGTGACCGGGTACTTCTTCATGAGGCCCTGGATCTTGGGCAACATACGGGTTCCCAGCGTGAAGCTGAGGGAGCCGGCGATGAGGAAGAACAGGGTCTTGGTGAACGCGTGGTTGAAGATGTGCTCGACGGCGCCGTTGAACGCCATCTGGCTTCCGAACACGGAGAGGCCCAGGCCGAAGAACACGTAGGCGAGCTGCGCGATCGTCGAGAAGGCGAGCAGGCGCTTCATATCCTTCTGGGGCAGGTACATGAGGAAGCCGAAGAGCATGGTCACGACGGCGTCGATGATGGCGACCCAACCGACGATCTCGGGGGTATCGCCGGCACTCGCAAGAGCGCGGGCGAACACGCACACGCCGACCTTCACCATGGACGCGCCATGGAGGTAGGCGGAAACGGGCGTGGGGGCCTCCATTGCGGAGGGCAGCCACATGTAGAGCGGGAACTGGGCGGACTTGGCCCAAGCGGCGAACAGGATGAGCAGCAGCACGACGGTCTTCATACCGGAATCGAGCTGGGAGATCGCGCTCAGCGCGAACGTGCCGGTTCCGGCGAACAGGAAGGCCGCGCCGATGTAGAGTCCCAGAGCGCCGATATGGGTGATGATGAGCGCCTTCATACCGGCCTTCTTGGCCGTGGGCGTCATGTAGTAGCTGATGAGGCCCCAGGAGCACACGCCGGTGATCTCGAAGAAAACGAGCTGGCCGACGATGGTGGAGCTGTAGGCGAGACCGGCCATGGCGCCGATGAACGTGGAGAAGTACACGTAGAAGCGGCGACGGGGCGCGTCGGGATGCTCCTTGTTCTTATCGCTCATGTACGGGAACGAATAGATGACGACGAGCAGGCCGATAGCGACGAACGCGGGTGCGAGCAGCGTGCTCATCCGGTCGAATATGAAGCCCATGACCAAGGTCTGGCCCATACTCGCCCAGGTTACATCGACCGCGTTCATGCCGTTTCCGGCAAACGTCGCGGCCAAGCCAACGGAAGCGACCGTGGCGATGCCGCCGGCAAAGGCGCAGATCCATTTAGCGTAGGGACGCGGCAGCATGACGATGAGCAGGGAGCCCAGCATGGGGACGGCGATCGCCACCATGGCAAAGAGGGACAAGCTCGATTCGATTGACATAGTTTCTCCCTTCTCCCTACACGCCTACGACGACGAAGACGAACGCGAGGACCGCGATGCCGACGACGGCCCAGGTCTGGTTACCGAGCACCTTGAAGCGCGAACGGGAAACGGAGTTCTCGAGCACGCCGCAGACAACGAAATCGACCAGGCACTTGACAAGGAAGACGACGGCGCCCACGAGAGCGGTGACGCCGATGGTCGCGGGCTCTCCCCAGGGGATGAAGATGGAGGTGAACCAAGCGACGACCACGACCTGCTTCATGCCCATGGCGAGCTTCATCATGGCCAGGGACGGGCCGGAGAGCTCGGCGAGCGGGCCCTCCTGGAGCTCCTGCTCGGCTTCGGCCTGATCGAACGGAAGCTTGCCGAGCTCCATATAGCAGGCGGCCGCGAAGGCGACGCCGGCGAGGATGACGGCGACGACGCTCGAGACGTTGCCCGTAACGATGTGCTGACCCATGGTCGCAATGTCCGTGGAGCCGCACACGATGGCGACGGTAAACAGCGCGATGAGCATGGACGGCTCGATGAGCACGCTCATGAGGAGCTCGCGGATACCGCCGAAGCCCGCGTAGGCGTTGGAGGAATCCACGCCGGACAGCGCGAAGAAGAAGCGGGACAGCGCGAGCGCGTACATGATGGTGATGGCGTCACCAAAGACGGGCATGGGGCTCTCGAGCGTGAACATGGGCAGGCCCATGGCGAGCATGAACGACACCGCGAGGAACAGCGGCGGCATGATGCGCAGCACGAAGCTCGAGTCGGAACTCACGGACTCGGGACGCGCCATGAGCTTCGCGAGGTCCCGGTAATCCTGAAGGATGGACGGACCGCGGCGATTGTGCATCTTCGCGCGAATCACACGGGCGAGGCCGGAGAAGAAGGGCGCGACCAGCATGACCACGAGGCCCTGCGCTATCGCAAGAACGATGTTCATAATATCCTCTCCCCTCTCTAGACCATGACCACGGCGAGCACGAGGAAGACCACGAGCGCCGCGACGATGTAGCAGATGTATACGGAGTAGTTGCCGCCCTCGATCTTGGAGGCGAGGCCGGCCAGCTTATCGGCACCCTCGCTCGGTGCATCGACCAGGAAGCGGTCGGGCAGGGGCTCAACGCCCTGGGCGACACCGGTGAGCTTCTGGAACACGTGCGCGATGGACCAGCAGATCTTGGTGCATACCTCGCGCAGGGTGTAGAGCGGGCCCATGAAGAGCTCTACGTCTGACGCGAAGCTCGTGGCGACGACGGGCATGTGCTCGTTGGGCTCGTAGCCGCACGCCCAAGGGTCGGTCTTCTTAGCGGGGGCCTTGGTGCCGAGGCAGGACCTCAACACGAACGCGAGGCCGGTGAGGACCACGAGCGCGATGGCGATCGCGGGGGTGGAGGTGGCGGCACCGGAAATCTCGTTCACCAGAGACACGCCCGAGGTGGCTGTGACAGCAGAGCCGGCAAGCACGCTCTGGGCGACGTCGCCCAGAACCGGGGCGATGACGGGAGAGCCGATTCCCAGCACCACGCAGATGGCCGCGAGGAGCATCTGCGAGAACAACATCGGAGCCGGGGACTCCTTGGCGTTCGCGGCCTCCTGGGAACGAGGGCTGCTCGCGAACGAGACGCCGTAGGCCTTCACGAAGCACGTGACGGCCAGGGCACCGGTGATGGCGAGGGCGGCGGCGGAGGCGACGGCGAACACCATGACGACCGGGTCGGAGAGCGTCGAGATGTTGAACAGGGACTGGTAGGTGAACCACTCGGAAACGAAGCCGTTGAGCGGCGGGATAGCCGAGATGGCAAGGGCACCGATGAGGAAGCAGACGGCCGTGACCGGCATACGGCGGAACAGGCCGCCCATCTTCTCCATGTTGCGCGTACCCGTGGCATAGAGCAGGGAGCCCGCGCCGAGGAACAGCTCGCCCTTGAACATGGCGTGGTTGAGCGTGTGGTAGAGGGCGGCCATGAGCGCGATCGTCGCGATGACGTCGTTGCCCAGGGCGTGCGCCGTCATGGACGCGCCGACACCGAGCAAGATGATGCCGATGTTCTCGACGGAGTGGTAGGCCAGCAGGCGCTTAATGTCGTGCTCGTGGAGGGCGTAGACGACGCCCAGGACCGACGAGATGGATCCGAAGACCAGGACCATGAGGCCCCACCAGAGCTGGACGCCCGAACCCGCGAGCAGGTCGAGACCGACCTTGAGGATTCCCAGGATGCCGATCTTGATCATGCCGCCGGACATGAGGGCGGACACGTTGGACGGCGCCTCGGGGTGCGCCTGGGGCAGCCAGGAGTGCAGCGGGATGATACCGGCCTTTGCGCCGAATCCGAAGAACGCGAGGACGAAGCACGCGGAGGAGACGGCGGGTCCAAAGTCATGCGTACGGAAATCACTGAAGCTGAAGGAACCGCCCACGCCGTTGGTCATGAGCAGGAAGCTCGCCATGATAAGGACAAAGCCCACGTGCGCGATGACGAAGTAGAGCCAACCGCCCCTAATGGAGTTCTTGTTCTCCTCGATAACGACAAGGAAGTAGCTCGTAAGGGACATGAGCTCAAAGGCGACCAGGAACCAGAACACGTTGTCGGCGGTGATGACGAGCATCATCGAGGCGACGAAGGTGTTCATGAAGAAACCGGCGCGCCCGACCTTGCCCGGGTACTCATCGAAGTAGGACAGACCGTAGATGAAGCCCGCAAAGGCGAGAATCGAGATGAGGACCACGATCAGGCCCGCAAGGCCGTTGAGCAAGAGCTCGAGACGGGCGAACGGGAAAAAGAAGACCGTGTTGAGGGACGAAACGTCGCCAAGCACGGCCTCGAGGCCCGCGATGAACGACAGCACGGCCGCGACGGCGCCGATAAGGCAGCCGGCGGGCTTGGCGGCGTTATCGGCCTTGATCAGCAGAACCGAGGCGAGCGCACCGATGCACGAGACGGCAAGCGATGCGATAAACAGCGTCATGCTATCCATTGTTTACGCTCCCTTCTGCTTTCTCGGACAGGCCCTGGGCCACAGCGGTAACGTCGACGGCCGGACCGTTTTCGATCGAGCGCAGGCGCTTGGCCTCGTCGAGCTCGCGATCGGCCGCGCCGCCCATGACGGTCAGCGCCTTGGTGGGGCACGCCGCCACACAATGCGGGCCGTCCGGATCGAAGGCGCACAGGTCGCACTTGACGGCGCAGGTGTACTGGCCAGGAGCCCACGTAAGCAGGCTGCTCAGGGACTTAGGATACGAAGGCGTCGGGTCGCACATGCCTGCGACGCCGGCGATAGACGTGCCATCGGGATGGATGGCTCCGAAGGGGCACGCGATGGCGCACAGCCTGCACCCGATGCACTCCTGCTCCTTGACGTGGATGCGATCGCCATCGTGCTCGATGGCATTCACCGGGCAAACCTCGGCGCAGGGGGCACCCTCGCAATGGTGGCAGGCAAGGGCGGCCGAAATACCGCCGGTCTTCACGAGCGCCAGGCGCGGCGTATCCTGAAGACCCTGCATCCGGTGGGCGTCGGCACAGGCGGACTGGCATGTTCCGCAGCCGATGCACCTCTCCGGGTTGATGTCGATGAAGCGGTTCATCCCCACTTCCTTTCAAAATAACGGGCCGGGCTCCCGAACGTACGGGACGCCCGGCCCAAAAAGCCAACGAGAACGGGACTACACGATTTGGTTCACGTGCGTCTCGTCATCGAACTTGGCGGCGCCGGGCTCAACGTCCTGGGGAGCGGCGGCGTCCACCAGAGCCTGCTTGAGCTCGGTGTACTGACGCTCCACCTCGCCCTCGGCCCAGACCTGGTCGGCGATAGCGTCGACCTGGCAGGCGGAGAACTTGTCCTCGGGCGTGTGCGAGACCGGGTCGACCTTGTGAATGGTCAGCTCGTTGCACTTGCCGATCCACCACTGGTAGGTCATGTAGACCGTGCCCTTGTTGATGCGATCGCTCACGTCGGCGCGGCTGTATACCTGGCCGCGGCGGCTGTGAATCGAGACGATGTCGCCGTTCTTGATGCCGCGCGCCTCGGCGTCCGCGGGATTCATGCGGACAAAGCCGGGCTCGTCGGCAAGCAGCGCCAGCGTCTTGCAGTTGCCGGTCATCGAGCGGCAGCTGTAGTGGCCGACCTCGCGGACGGTGCACAGGATGAGCGGGTACTCATCGTCGGGAAGCTCGGAGGGCGCCTCCCAGTCGTGCGCCATCAGGTTGGCGCGGCCGTCCTTGGTGGTGAACTTGCCACCAGCGAACATGTCGGGCGTACCGTGGTCGTTCACATCGGTGCTCTTGACGGGCCACTGGGCGTAGCCGCCCTCGGGAGCCATCTTCTCGTAGGTCGCGCCCACAAAGTTGGGGCACAGGCTAATGCACTCGTTCCAGATCTGCTCGGTGTTGTCGTAGTGCATGGGGTAACCCATACGCGTAGACAGGTCCGCGAAGATCTCCCAGTCGTGACGGCACTCGCCCTTGGGCGGAACGGCCGCGTCAAAGTGCTGGAAGCTACGGTCGGATGCGGTAAAGACACCCTCGTGCTCGCCCCAAGAGGTAGCGGGCAGGATGACGTCGGCGAGCATGGTCGTCTGCGTCATAAAGATGTCCTGGCAAATGAACAGATCCAGCTCGGAGAGCGTCTTGCGCATACCGGCCGAATCGGGCTCGGTCTGCACCGGGTCCTCGCCGTAGTTGTAGAAGCAGTGCACCTTGCCCTCGTCGACCAGGTGGCCCAGGTCGGTGAGCTTGTAGCCCTCCTCGAGCGGGAGCTTTTCCTCGGGCACGCCCCAAGCCTTGGCAAACTTGGCACGCACTGCCGGGTCGGTGACCTTTTGGTAGCCAGGGTACAGGTTGGGCAGCATGCCCATATCGCAGGAGCCCTGGACGTTGTTCTGACCGCGCACGGGCGCGAGGCCGGAATTTGGTTTGCCGATCTGGCCGGCAACGCAGGCGATGGAGGCGATGGTGTGCACCGTCTTCAGGTTCTGCTTCTGCTGGCATACGCCCATACCCCAGCCAATGATGGCAGAGGGCTTCGCCGTGGCGTACATCTCGGCAGCTTGGTGGATCAACGCGGGCTCGACACCCGTGATGTCCTGTACGGATTCGGGAGTGTAGTTCTTGATGGTCTCCCACCACTCGTCAAAGCCGTTCGTGTGCTCGGCGACGAATTCCTTGTCGTAGAGGCCATCGTTGACCAAGCAGTTGGCAAAGGCGTTGAGGAACGCGACATTGCAACCGTTCTTGATCGGAAGGTAGAGATCGGCGATACGCGCGGTTTCGATATGGCGCGGGTCGGCGACGATGATCTTGCAACCCTTTTCTTTGGCTCGCACGATACGCCTTGCGACGATGGGGTGCGAATCGGCAGGGTTATAGCCGAAGAGGAAAATGCAGCCCGCATCCTCCATACCGGGGATGGAGCATGACATGCAACCTGAACCAACCGTGTCCATCAGACCGAGGACAGTAGGGCCGTGTCAAGTACGGGCGCAGTTGTCCACGCTGTGGGTGCCGATGCACGCACGCGTAAACTTCTGCATGACGTAGTTCGCCTCATTGCCGCCGCCTCGCGAAGAGCCGGTGGTCATGACAGCGTTAGGACCATATTCGTCAATTATGGCCTGCATCTTAGATGCGGTGAAATCCAGTGCCTCGTCCCAGCTTACGCGCTCAAGATCCGCGCCCTTAGTGCGGCGGATCATCGGGTGCAGTACGCGAGGAGTCAAGATCTTGGTGTCGTTGATGAAGTCGTAGCCGCTCATGCCCTTAAGGCACAGCTCGCTCTGGTTGGTGATGCCGTTGAGCGGTTCGGTACCCACGACCTGGCCGTTTTGGACCAGGAGGTTAAACTGGCAACCGGCGCCGCAGTACGGGCAAATCACTTTATGCTTCTCCATGACACCCTCCTTCCTTTCTCTGCTACCGAATACTCGGTACTTATTTGACAATCATTGGGCCTGTCGCCCCAACGCTTACGCCTCGTTTTCGATGGTGGCGCGGGCACGCTCGGCAGTCAGCTCCGCCAGGCGTTCCTCGTCTACCAGGGTGAGGCCCTTGGTCGGGCACGCCTCGGCACACGCCGGACCGCCGGGACGGTCCACGCACAGGTCGCACTTGAGCACGAAGCTCTTGGTCTGCGAACCCACGCGAACATCGCCCATCAAGACGGGGACCTGCGTGGTCGCCACGCTCACGGCGCCAAAGGGGCATGCCATGACGCAGCTCTTGCAGCCGATGCAGTTGTCCTCGTTGACGCCGATGCGATGGTTCTTTGGATCAAAGAACAAGGCGCCCGTGGGGCAGGCCTTGGCGCACGGAGCATCCTCGCAGTGATGGCACGCCACCGGTGCGGAGATCTCGTACGTACGCGTCACGCGCAAGCGAGGTGCGGCGATGTTGCCGGGAATATCGTGTGCCTCGATGCACGCCGCCATACAGGTTTGGCACCCAATGCAGCGTGAAGAATCAGCCACGACTCGTTTATTGCCCATGTTGTTCACTCCCTCCTGAATCCCATGCCGGAGAGACCCTGTCGACGTTACCCCGGACCGCCCGTGGTCCGGCATCGGCGTATCGAATGCATGCGGCGAAACAGGCACTTCGATAGAATTCCTCCAACTATATACTGGTTAAATATACGCAGTTGCAGGTGGCAAACTTGAGCATACGACCTGCAATACGGGTGTATTGCAGGGGTTTTGGCAGGTTGGGATTATTCTCTATAAGCTATAAAGGTGAGTGTATTACATGCGTACGCCTCAGAGATTTTTATGCGCTCTCATTTTGGATGTACTACGCTTGTATTCGTGTTTATGGTTATCAACTTGAGTGAAATAAAGTAATCGTTATAAGATGCTCAAGTATCGGCACATGCCGCATTTGACCGACTATATTGCACGCTCATTAAGGGGGCCAGTGATGTCATCGACTCAAAAAAGAGCCATCCTGCAGGTGCGCATTCGCGAGGAAGACAAGCAGCATGCCGAGCATCTCTACGATGCCATGGGCACATCGCTCGCCGAGGCTGTCCGCTTATTTGTCGCGCAAAGCATTTTGATGCGCAAGCTCCCCTTTCAGCCGGTCGCCGTGCGCTCAAAGGACGGCACCGCCGCCTATGGATCGCTCAAAGCATATGGTGACCCCAATCGCCGCGCCGAGGAGCGCAATGCCTGGATTGAATACCTAGCCACAGAAAGCGATGAGTCGGTTTTGGGTCCCGAGGAAGTAGATATCCATGAGTAGCACCATCATCGACGAGACCGTCATCCTGCGCTACCTGCTTAACGACGACGAGATCCTGTCACCGCGCGCCGCCAAGGTCATCGCCACGCGCACCGCTCGCGTCTACCCCGAAATCATCACGCGTGTCGTGGTCACGCTGCGCGACGTCTATAAGGTTCCCTGCGTTGAGATTGCTGCGGCCTTGAAAAGGCTGCTCGATGACGTCATGGTCGACGAGCCCACCGTTATCGCCCTTGCCATCAAACTCTTTGGCAAGACTCATATGGACTTTACCGACTGCCTCCTCGCAGCCCGAACCGCCATCTATAACGACGACGTCGTGAGCTTTGGCAAGCCCATCATCCAAGGCATGATCGATTACCGCCGCAAGCGCCAAACCGCGGCCGACGCCCGCGACCGCGCCGCCGAAGCCCGCAGTCACAGCACCGACACCACCATCGACAAGCTCCGCCACCAATCCCGCCACTAGCCCCATCCCCTCCTAAGTTGCGGTGAAAAAACGACCGTTTCACTTCTTTTGATCCAGAGC
>OAVC01000538.1_pt1 | contig 20518 bp, 9 predicted proteins | sample 1495261 | NCBI WGS metagenome assembly OAVC01 (sample SAMEA2580074, study PRJEB22360) | human gut metagenome | biome: human gut; feature: human-associated habitat; material: faeces | place: Denmark | collected 2008/2010
TATTTTGACTCTTGTGATTATTTTCGATGGAAAGGATTGAAATTACGAATGAGAACGTCAAAAACACTATTAATCGTTAAATATATTTTTGATAAGTTAACATATAGAGCTCGGATATTGGGTGTGATAAGGTAGAGCTTTCATGGGAAACTGAAACAAACAATAAATTTAAAAATTAGATTAAGATGAAAATTAAAAGTTTGATGTACGTCCTTATGGGGACAATGTTGGTTACTACTTCCTGCTCTGATAATGAGTTGGAAAAAGGTAACGATGGTTCGGGAACTGTTGACCCGGTAAATGCTTCTACACTTGTGAATGTATATTCCGATAAAAGTGCTTCTGAAGCGAGTCTGCTTGTGGGAGATGTATTAGTGAAAGATTCCCGTACTCTTACGTTGAATGTTCCTGCTGCTTGCGAGAAAGTGTATATGAAATACAATACAGTTTCGGGAACAGAAGCTACAAAAGAATTTGCTTTGTCTCCTGTTAGTCGTGGTGTAGATCAGAGTACTGGTTTCAATTTTGAAACAAACCGTCTGGCATCGGTAACTCTTGCGCTTCCTGAAGATGCAGTGCAGCCGACAAATGAAACGGACCAAGGCTATCTTTTCTATCATAACACAGGTGTGGTGATGTTCGAAGATGGTTGGCCTATTCAACTGGATTCATGGTATGATGAAGATTTCAACGATGTTGTATTCGAGTATGACTTGAAGGTGACTGAATGTCATAGTCAACAGATGATGGAGACTGTAGGAGGTAAAGAAGAATTGTTGTTGACTTTGGATGTTCGTGCTGTAGGTGGTATATACCCGACTGTGTTAGGTGTTGTACTGGATGGTTTGAAAAGCGAGTATGTTGATCGGATTACTGCAAGCCTTGTACTAAAAGGTGGTCAGGGAACAATGACAGACTTAGCTAAAGAGGAACTTTCTACAAAAAATATAGTGAAAGTTGAAAATAAAAATTGGAATTGGAGTAATGATACTCGCAAAGAACCGCGTTTCGCAATATTGACAGTGGATAAAGCACAAGCGGAAGGAACTGTTATTACACTGGATGGTTTAACTTCTTTGATGGATAATAATCAGGATATGTTTCAGGTAACACAAGGAAAAGTAAGAGAAGGACTACCTATGTTGCGTGCTGAAGTTAGACTGATTGGTAAAGAAGGATTAACTGGAGCCGAAAGAGATGCTCAGCTTGCAGCATTTAGAGAGTTGATTTTAGATACTAATAGACAGAATTTCTTTATTAAGGTGAACGGTGGTAAAGAAATACACATGAGGGGTTATGCACCGACTTCTGCTTACAAAGCAGAATATGAAGCATTGGTTGCGGGTGACACTACACTGGATGCAAATGTTTATTATTCAAATACCAAAGGTTCCACTTGGGGAGTTAAACTTCCGGTTGGCACACGTCATGCTTATGAACGTGTACCATTTAGAGAAGCATATCCTGATTTTACTAAATGGGTAGATAGTAAGGGTGCTTCAAACCAGAAATGGTATGAGAACTTTGTTGATGAAAAAACTATAAGATATTGGTAATGCAAATTATCTGTCAATACGTTATTTGAGTTATTTTGTACAATTTGAACCCCTCTTTTTTCGAAAAGAGGGGTTTCTTTGTATTCGGAAGAATAATCTTTAAACTAATACCGTAATGACGAAGCGATTTTTTATAGGCTACAGTTTGATTACTTTTTTTCTCTTAAATAGTGTGGTGCTTTTGGCACAGCACAAAGCTTCCTTTGTGCAGCAATGGAAAATAGAAGATGCATCCCATGCTTTGCAGATAATAGAACGTGCAGATACATTAGAATTGATAGTTCCGGACGGACTGACTATGTGGTATCGGCAACGATTGACGGGCGATTATGAAATATGTTATCGTATTTGTATGGTGATGCAAGGTGGAAAGTATGACCGCTTGAGTGATCTGAACTGCTTCTGGGCTGCCAATGATCCTAAATACCCTGATGATCTTTTTGCCCGTAGTCAGTGGCGTGACGGCATCTTTAAAAACTATAACACATTAAACCTTTTCTACGTTGGATACGGAGGAAATGATAATTCAACGACCCGTTTCCGTCGATACAAAGGAGAATATTATGGAGTGGCAGATGACAAGGTGAAACCTTTATTGAAAGAATATACCGATGCCTCTCATTTACTCGTCCCCAATCAGTGGTATGAGATTCGGATTCGAGTGGAAAAGGGAATCACAACTTATTCTGTGAATGATGAAGAGTTGTTCCGCTATACCCTTGCGGGTGGTGAAGGTGACGGACACTTCGGTTTACGTCTTTTGCAGAATCACGTACTCTTTACAGATTTTAAAGCGACTATACTTTGACTTATATACTGAAAACCTAATAAGACTATATTTCCATGATGAAACAACCTTTTATTAAATTTGGAGTGACAACTCTATTTTCTCTTTTGTGTTCAACATTCCTTCATGCGCAAGTCGTAACAGATGAGCGGATGTTTTCTTTTGAAAAACCGCAAATACCGGATTGTATCACCGCTACTCATTCCCGCCTGTCGGTATCTGATCTGCATTATAAAGATGGAAAACATTCGCTGGAATGGACATTTGAACCGGGTGGAATATTGGAACTCAAGAAAGACCTGAAGTTTGAGAAGAAAGATCCGACCGGCAAGGATTTATATCTTTCGGCTTTTATTGTGTGGGTTTATAATGAAGTTCCCCAAGATGCGACCATTGAGTTTCAGTTTCTGAAAGACGGCAAACGATGCACATCTTTCCCTTTTGGTATTAATTTCAGTGGTTGGCGTGCCGCATGGGTTTGCTATGAACGTGATATGCAAGGCACACCGGAAGAAGGCATGAATGAACTCCGGATTATTGCTCCAAATTCAAAAGGAAGCCTTTTCATCGATCATTTGATTACGGCTACTAAAGTTGATGCACGTCAACAGACGGCCGATCTGCAAGTTCCTTTTGTCAATGCCGGGACCACCAACCATTGGCTGGTTGTCTATCAACACTCGCTTTTGAAACCGGATATTGAATTGACTCCTGTAGACGATAAGCAAAGAGCAGAAATGCAACTGTTGGAAAAGCGTTTTCGTGATATGATCTACACGAAAGGAAAAACGACTGATAAAGAAGTAGAAACCATCCGCAAGAAATATGATTTCTATCAGATAACTTACAAGAACGGCCAAGTATCGGGAGTACCTATTTACATGGTACGTGCTTCAGAAGCTTATGAACGGATCATACCAAACTGGGATAAAGATATGCTGACTAAAATGGGAGTGGAAATGCGTGCTTATTTCGACCTGATGAAAAGAATTGCCGTTGCATATAATAATGCGGCAAATCCGGTGATTCGGGAAGAAATGAAGAAGAAGTTCTTAGCAATGTACGATCATATAACCGATCAGGGAGTAGCTTATGGTAGTTGTTGGGGAAACATCCATCATTATGGCTATAGTGTTCGCGGTCTGTACCTGGCATATTTTCTGATGAAAGATGTGCTTAGGGAAACCGGGAAACTTCAGGAAGCCGAACGGACATTACGCTGGTATGCGATTACTAACGAAGTATACCCTAAACCGGAAGTCAATGGAATTGATATGGACTCTTTCAATACACAGACCACCGGACGCATTGCCAGCATTTTAATGATGGAAGATACACCGGAAAAACTACAATATCTCCGGTCTTTCTCCCGTTGGATTGATTTTGGTTGCCGTCCTGCATTGGGATTATCCGGTTCGTTTAAAGTAGACGGAGGTGCTTTCCATCATCGAAATAACTATCCGGCTTATGCTGTGGGCGGACTCGATGGAGCAACCAATATGATTTATCTTTTCAGCCGGACGGAATTTGCTGTTTCCGAGTTAGCTCATGAAACAGTGAAAAATGTACTGTTGACCATGCGTTTCTATTGCAATAAGCTGAACTTCCCTCTTTCCATGTCCGGTCGTCATCCGGATGGAAAAGGTAAACTGGTTCCTATGCATTTTGCTATGATGGCTCTAGCTGGTTCTCCCGATGGAAAGGAGGAATATGATAGTGAAATGGTTTCTTCTTACCTCCGTCTGATTTCAGACCCAAGTATTGCAAATGACTCTCCCGAATATATGCCTAAGGTTTCAAATGCTGAAGAACGTAAGGTGGCAAAACTTCTTATAGAGAAAGGTTTCCGTCTGGAACCGGACCCGCAGGGAAATATAGCGATGGGATATGGTTGCGTCTCTGTTCAACGTCGTAGCAATTGGTCGGCTGTGGCACGTGGACATTCCCGTTATCTATGGGCGGCAGAACATTATCTGGGAGCAAATCTATACGGTCGCTACCTGGCACACGGCAGTTTGCAAATATTGACTGCTGCACCGGGACAGACAGTAACTCCCGCCACTAGCGGCTGGCAGCAGGAAGGTTTTGACTGGAACCGTATTCCGGGAGTGACATCTATTCATTTGCCATTGGAGCAATTGCAGGCTAAGGTGCTCAATGTGGATAGTTACTCTGGAATGGAAGAGATGCTTTACTCCGACGAGGCTTTTGCCGGTGGTTTGTCTCAACAGAAGATGAATGGTAATTTCGGAATGAAGTTACATGAGCATGATAAGTACAACGGATCACATCGGGCACGTAAATCTTACCATTTCATCGATGGAATGATTGTCTGTCTTGGTTCGGATATTGAAAATACAAATACGGAGTTCCCGACAGAAACGACTATCTTCCAATTGGCAGTTACTGATAAAGCAGGGCATGATTATTGGAAAAATTATCAAGGAGATAAGAAAGTATGGGTGGACCATTTGGGAACGGGTTATTATGTTCCAACTCCCATCCGGTTTGAGAAGAACTTTCCTCAATACTCGCGAATGCAAAATACAGGAAAGGAAACAAAGGGTGATTGGGTTTCTTTGGTTGTAGATCATGGAAAGGCACCGAAAAACGGAAGTTATGAATACGCTGTTCTGCCGCAGACGAATGAAGCTCTGATGAAGAAATTTGCAAAGAAGCCCACTTATAAGGTATTACAGCAAGATCGGAATGCACATATTGTGGAGTCCGTCTCCGAACAGATCATTTCTTATGTGTTGTTTGAAACTCCTGAAACGACATTGCCGGGTGGTTTATTACAACGTGTGGATACTTCCTGTCTGGTTATGATTTATAAAGGATCTGCTGATAAGATTAAGTTGACGGTGGCACAACCGGATTTGGCTTTGTATCGCGGTCCAAGCGATGAAGCGTTTGATAAAGATGGGAAACGCATCGAACGTAGTATCTATTCACGACCATGGATTGAAAATGCCAGTAGTGAAATACCTGTGACTGTAACGATAAAAGGGCAATGGAATGTAGAAGAAACTCCCTTTTGCAAGGTGATTTCTTCTGATAAGAAGCAAACAGTTTTGCAGTTCAGTTGCAAAGATGGTGCTAGCTTTGAAGTGGAGTTAAGGAGATAAAAGTCAGACAATAGGAGATCATTTGCTTTCCCTGATAGGGGAACAGTACAGTTTCTCTTGGAGAAACCATAGTTTCCATGCCGTTGAAACTATTGTTTCTAGGTGCTGAAACTACAGTTTCCCAATGCTGAAACTTTAGTTTCCCGGTACGAAACCTTTGGTTTCAAGCCTTGAAACTAAAAGTTTCCCTACGAGAAACAAGGGTAATGCATTCATGAAATAAATAGGATTGCCTGGAGCTTCCGGAGTGAATACCTCCGCGTTGTGAAATGTAGCTTATCTGTTTCTGGTGACAGCATTATTGTTGTCACACTGCTGTCACCTATTGCTGTCACGGTGTTAATTGTTAATAATCAAACCGTTAAGCAGCAATCGGTGACAGGTGACAGATATATAATTAAAATAATTGTATAGAGAGGTTAGAACATAAACATGGCAACGGCAACAATACGGTTGTTACATACGGCATGGGTATCTTGAATTTTCCCATTGGACGTATTGAGCGAACCATACCATGCAGAGCTTAATGTATATTCCAACCCGAATTTCCAGTGGGGGACATTGTAGGTCAGTTCTGCTCCTGCCGTAACTAATTGGTTAAGGTCTGTTCCTGTTCCATAAAGTTTTGCATCATTTCCTTTGGGAGCATATAGTGCATCACTTGTTCCCAGATTCTTGGTATAGCCTACGAAGATTCCCGGCTTCCATTTCTGTCCGTAGACAACGTTGAACCAAGAGCTGGAGAAACGTATCGGAGTATATTCTTGTTCTCCCGTTTGTTCGTTGACAGACTTGATCCCGAATCCACCCAAACCGGAAGCTTGTGTCAGATTGGATCCTAATACACTCTTCGCAGCGATGAACCAGTCTTTGTTGGTGTATTTTACATGAGCTTCGTATGAAAGAGTTGTGATGCGTTCGTCTACCTTGTATTTATCTGTATTTACTATAGACTCCGTACGTGGTTTCAATGATAACAACTCAATGCCTACGCCGGCCAGCAAACCGCCATTCTTATAATCAGCTCCGACATAAAATTCGGGAATACAGCTTTGCTTCAGATACTTATGTGTTTTCCCTTCCGGTCCTTGTGAAGTATATTGTGATTGCCACACTGCGGCTCCGGTAAGTTGGACATTCTTGTTTGTATAGCGATAACGAATTTGTGGCGCACGGCTGAAGGGCTGAAACGGTGCTCCTACGGAGAGATTAAGAATCTGCGGAGACACATCTCCGAATAAGGGATGCCAGTTCTGTCCGAGTAATAAAGCTGATTTTCCCCAATCCAGATTCAAATAAGCATGACGAAGGCGAATGACCGAATAAGAAGTGCCTGTGCCGCGGAAGTCGACCTCTACTTTGGCAGAAGTCTTGGCCGTCCCCAGCTTCGGACCGGCAACGTCTACTCCGAGACGTGAATACAAGGTATAGAAATTGCTGTTAGGCGTTGAGTTCAAATCATTCCCATCCGGATCACGTACCTTATCTTTCGGATACATATAAAACAATCCGTCTACGGTCTCTTCATTAGCACGACTATTATAATAAAAGTCAGTACGGATTTGTCCGTAGAATTTGAACTTGAAATCCTGCATTTGTGCAAAACTGCCCGATACGATTATCAGGCAAAGAAATAAGAGAATGTACTTTTTCATAATGTGCATGTTTGTAAACGGGTGCAAAATTACGTAAAATTACTGGTTATTAGTTTATCGTTGATTAAAAAAGGCAAGTATTGCCTGATTGTATTTGTTGAGGCTTGTGCTTTTATGAATTGCTTTCAGTAATTTTCTGTCTGCTTGCGGCATTAAATATTCCCAGAAAGTTTTCATTTTGTTCAGAAGCTGTTCGTCTCCTCCTTCTAACTGTTCTGCATATTGATTGTATATACATTTATGCATAGATTGCAATTTTTCTCTTATTTCATCAAGCTCAAGTGTACGGTTTTGTCTATATTCCAATGCCAATGCCGGGTTGGCAAGTAATCCTCGTCCTATCATTATTCCGGCTAATCCGGGAAACTGTTCCTGAATGTGGTGAATATCTTCCACACTATTGATATCCCCATTATAGATGAGCGGATGTTTGCAGACTCCCTGAAAGGCTTCAAACGCTTTAAGGTCGACTTCTCCTTTATATTGCTGTTTTCCCAAGCGGGGATGCATAACCACTTGTCGTAGGGGGAGCTCATTGATAATCGGAGCCAGTTTCAGACATTCCTCCGGATCTTCCCAACCCAACCTCATTTTGATAGAAAAACTAATTTGCGGATATTCCGTAATCAGCCGGCTAAGTAACGCTTGCACTTCTTCGGGATAAGGAAGAATACCGGAACCATTGTGGCGTTTAGCCAGCATGGGAAAAGGGCACCCCATATTGATATCGACTTCCTTATATCCCTTTTCAATGAATAGGGATAAGATTTTTTCTGCTTTCTCAAAAGAGGGAGCTATCAGTTGTGGAATCAGATGGGGTACTTGATTATTCCCGGGTTCGATTCCTCGGACATCTCTATGGCGAAATCCGCCTTTTTCGAGTCGTACAAATGGGGTATAATAAGTATCTATACCTCCGAAGCAGGCAGCATGAGCATTACGGTAAATCACGTCGGTATAACCTTGTAATGGGGCAAAATGAATAGGAAGAGTCTTTTGCATTGTTTTTATTTTTGTGCAAACTTATATATAAATGTTGATTTATACGCTAGTTGAGTAAAGAAAAATGCTTTTTCGGAGGAGAAGAAAGGGAAGAGGGTGGAAAGATATGGTAAAAGTAAAAGAGAGGAACCTCGCGGTCCCTCTCTTTCTGATGTTAAATTGATTAAAGTCTGATTTTTATAAACGTTTTCTATGATTGAAGGTTAGAAAAATTGGGGGATATGCTTTTATTCTACAACGTTTATAGTCAGTTCACGTATTACTTGACCACCTTGATGGACGTAGTTTGCATTGTTGGCTACGAAGGTAGCGGTGTATGTTCCGGCCTCCTCGTAGGTATGTGAGTATATCTCTAATGTTTGCGAGATATTTTTGATGGCTACACCAGCGTCAGGATCGCAGGAACCATTGAGGAGGATTGGATTGGAAATAAGCCAAGTATCTCCTTTGGTATAATCTTTTTTACCTCCACTCGTTACGAAATCATTCGGTTGGCTAGTTCTCCAAAAATATGGGATATTACCGTCCACTGTGGTATATGCTATCTTGTCTGCATATTCTGCGCTTTTCATTTCTTCAAGTGTCAGATTTTTGTTTCCTAATGCTTCCTTCAGTTTGTTGAAATGTCCTCCGTCTTTTGCAAGATCATCTAAATTATAGGTTACATTCAATGCCGAGAATTCGAAGTTCTTTGCATTAATTGTGGTTGATTTCCCATTGTTGAATTCTAGATTAAGTTGTAATCCTTTAATATGTATAACAGGCATTGTAGCGCTGTTGTCAAGGGGATTCAGGCGGAAAGCAATGCTGATTTCCTTGCCCAAGTAAGAAGTCAAAGGGCAGGAATAGTCTTTAGTAACTTTGGTTGCTTTAGGAAGCTCATCTTGGCTGACAAGTTCTGTCCATTCGCAATTAGTAACTGCTTCTTTGTCTTTTTCCACATTGTTGCCACTAATTCCTTCGAATTGATCGGATATTAATATGTGAGTAGAACCTTCGATGGTTTTCGCACTACCATAGTCATATACTACGGAGAAGTTGATTTCACATTTTTCTACGTCTTCCGGTTGCATTTCAATTCTGTTCCGGTGTTTGTATTCGTGCCCTATCTCACCGCTGAAGAAACTGATAAAATCAGGGTCACCATCGAAGCTGAACGTTACAGGGTTTCCTTTCTTTACAGTCACAGTTTTGCCATCGAAGCTGACATTGCTGTCTGTCACCACACCCACTTCCATTGCTGTTTCTTCTTTTAATTCCTTGTCGCATGAAGCCAGGGATAGTCCGGCAAAAGCGATAGTCATCAAACTTTTATATATTATTTTCATGTCCTTTTCTTTTTAAAGTTATTAAGAGAATTACCAACCCGGATTATTCGTCTTGATAGCACCGTTTGATCCTATTTCATTGGCAGGAATCGGGAAATAATTGTAAGACTTCGGAATATTGAAGTAAGTATATACATTGATTCCGAATTTCCAGGATTCGTCAGCCTGTGCCTTGTCCACTTGTTCCTGCATCAGTTTGTAATAGTCTCCCCAACGGATCAGGTCGAAACGACGTGTGTACTCGAAGCAGAGTTCCATTGCACGTTCGTCTTTGATAGCTTTGCGGAAGCTCTCTTCATCCAGATTTGCTGCAAGTTTTTTGATTCCTGCACGTTCTCTTACTGCATTGATACATTCATACGCCAAATCATTAGGGCCATGGTTGACTTCATTTTCTGCCTCTGCAATCATTAGCAGAATGTCAGAGTAACGGAGAAGAGGGAAGTTGATGGAAGTATCGTTTTTACTCTTCTTGTCTGCTTCATATTCTCTACGATATTTGGCGGCAGCCCTGTTGCGGTTCTTATTGGCATCGTTCTTCGATTCACGATCACCGTAAGTAGACCCCGGCTCTGTTTTACCATAGCTGAAGGATTTATCCCAGTATTGTTGTTCCACTTCATCTCTTTTTCCCTTTACAAATTCACGACCGTCCACCGGAGTACCTTCTCCTGCTGACTGGGTGTAAGTGAATGGAGCAATATTCCAGTTGCAACGGTCAATGTCATCGTTTGCTTCATACAATTCCAGCAGTTTAGGAGTATTCCAGATAAAAGCGTATGCATAGCCCGGATCACCTTTACCAGTGATGGATGCTTTGGAAGAAAGGTCCTTACCCTGAATGCCGATAATATTACCGATTCTACCTTCTGCACGTACATCCGTCGAACGGTTACCTGCAAATTCTACTTCCCAAATACTTTCATTAGCCTTGGCACCATCCTTATTGAGAGCAGTGTTATACTTATCAGAACAAATGTCGATAAAGAAGTCCCAATATTTGGCAGTTAGTGAATGACCCTCATTCTTGACTAACTGTGCATAGTAACTTGCTTTTTTGAAATATTCTGTAATCTCGGCACTAGTCGTGTTGTTAGCCAAACCCACTTCCTTGTCACGTTTAGGTTCACCGGCCCGGAACATATATACACGCGCCAACATTCCCCAAGCAGCCGATTTGGAAACACGTCCCGGTAAATAGTTCAAATCTTGAGCAGATTTGAGATCCTCGGCAGAACCATACATCTCTTTGATGATAAAATCATAAATCGTCTGTTTGTCCGTACGTGGAATGGAGAGGTTATAGGCATCTTCTGTAGAAGTAGTCTTGAAAGGTACATCTCCCCAACATTCTACCAAAGTAAAATAATAGAATGCGCGTAAGAAACGGGCTTCGGCTTTGTACTGCTTGCGGGTATCGTCGTTCATATCGGGCACTGCATCAATATTTTCCAGGAAAATATTGGCTCTGTTGATGCCGGAGTATAATGTGTACCACAATGCTGCAACGGCCGGATCACTTGTGTTGGCATTGTTACAGATCAACCCACTTTTGTTAGGTCCGCGGTTGGCACCACCATAGTGTCCCAGATCGTCACCTCCTACAAGGTATAAGAACTCATTTCCGTAGAAGGAACTTTGTCCCAGAATGGCATAGGTTCCTGTCAGCCAAGAGGTAGCGTCCGCTTCATTTTTGAAGAAGTTTTCAGGAGTGGTGTATGTCGGGTCTTTTTCCAAGAAATCGCAGGAAGTCAGGTTAAGTCCGACAAGAAGTGATATGATGATTATTTTTATTGTTTTCATATACGTAATTGTTTGAAGGATGATTGATTAGAAACCTAAGTTTATACCAAAACTGATAGAGTAGGCTCTCGGATAAGCGGAGAAGTCCAGTCCCGGAGTCAGTGCGCCTTCACGGATAGATACTTCCGGGTCGTAACCGGAATACCCTGTACATGTCCATAGATTCTGACCGGCAACGAATACGCGTGCATTGTCTATCTTCCATTTCTTGGTCAGTTGTTTCGGCAGTGTATATCCTAAAGACACGGTCTTCAGACGAAGGAACGAACCATCTTCGATAATACGTGTAGAGAACACTTTGTTAGAACCGGAGTCGGTAGCTCTCGGAATATTACTTTCCGGATTTTCCGGTGTCCAGCGGTCTGCGTAACTTGCGTATTGGTTCAAGTCACGTGTTTTATTGCTGTTCTCGAAGAACAGGCGGTTGGCATTCAATACATCGTTTCCATACGACCATTGGAAGAAGATGCTCAAGTCAAATCCTTTGTATTCGAAATTGTTGGTAAATCCGCCCGTATGTTTCGGCATACCGTTACCGATCATAGTGCGGTCGTTATCGTCGATGATACCGTCATCATTCAGGTCTGCGTATTTCGGCATACCCGGTTGTGTATTACTTTCGGAAGAGAAATACGGAACATTGCGTTTCAGTGTATATGTATCACCTACTTTGTCGAAATCTTCGTATTTGTATGTACCTTCGTAGATGAATCCGTACATCATTCCCATCGGATAACCCACTTTGGCAATGTAGCTGTATTGAGAGTTATAGTTCTGGTCAAATTTGGCTGCACTCAACAGAGAAGATTGGTTTTCGGCCAATTCTAATACTTTGTTCTTGTTGAATGCGATATTAAAGTTAGTAGTCCATGAGAAATGACGGTTCTTGATATTGGTTGTGTTCAATGTGAGCTCGATACCTTGGTTGCGTACCTTTCCTACATTCTTCATGGCACTGAAATAACCGGAAGAGGTGGGAAGTGCAGTATTCAGCAACAAATCACGAGTCGTTTTACGATACCAGTCTACGGTTAATCCGATGCGTTCGTCCAGGAAGCCTAAGTCCAGGCCTAGGTTCCACTGTTCGGTAGTCTCCCATTTCAGTTTTCTGTTTCTTAAGGAAGTGGGCACTGTACCTACACTTGTCAGGCTGTTTTCGAACGGATATACACCACTCGGTAGGCTACCGATCGAAATAAAATCTCCAACTTTATCTTTTAATATCTGATATAAAGCATACGTATCATACTCGCCTACACGGTTGTTACCGGTCAATCCCCAGCTTGCTCTTAATTTACCGGAAGAAACAACAGACTTCAATGGTTTCATAAAATCTTCCTCCATGAATCCCCATGCCAATGAACCGGAAGGGAAATAGCCGAAACGGTTATCACCACGGAATTTGGAAGAACCGTCGGAACGGAAAGAAACCGTTGCATAATACAATGATTTATAGTTATAGTTCAAACGGCCCAGGAAAGAAAGCATAGACCAGGAACTCTTTAATGATTTAGTCGTACTGGGAGTTCCTTCACTCATTCCCGCCATGCCGAGTGCTTCGTTCGGAATCTGTACCGTTTTGTATGAATAGTATTCATAGTCGGAATTCTGCAGGGTTACACCTACCATGCTATTGAAGAAATGTTTCCGTTTGATATTGGTCTGATAGGTTAGAATATTTTCGTTCAACCACGTTGCACGTTGAGAATGGTAGATTTCTGCATTCACCTTATCGGATGATTTCGGATTACCATAACGAGTTTTCGAGTTGTTGAATGTTTCCCCTTTGCGGGTATCGAATGTGTAACCGCCGGAAACTTTCAACTTCAATCCTTTGATAAATTCATATTCTGCAAATCCGTTGAACTGGATATAGTTCGCGTACGTCTTGCGATATTCATTTTTCAAAGACATGATAGGGTTGAAACGATAGTCGTTGGTATTGTTTATCGCGTCGTCCATGATGTTATCCATCAACGAGTTTAATGGTCTGTCCGGTTCGGTCACAGGGCGATATCCCCATACACTATAGAACAGGTTATTCATACCACTGTATGAGTTCTGGGAAGGAGAACCACCGGTAGTTGTAGTACTGGAATAGTTGGTCGTCAGATAGATTTTCAGTTTCTTCTTTTGGATGGTAGTACCCATACGGCCTTGTACACGTTTGTAGTTTGATTCCAACAAGATACCGTCCTGGTCATAATAAGATAAAGAAGCATTGTAGCGAACTCCTTCCGAACCACCGGTCAGGCTGACATTGTGGCTTTGCATCCATGCGCTGCGGAAGATTTCATCCTGCCAGTTATATTGCGGGATATTTCTATAATCTTCCAGTCCCCATTTCTTACCGTCATAATTCATGAAGTAGGTAGTTTCCATATCTTTGGGACTACGTTCTGCCTGTAGTTTGACGAATTCATAGGCATCCATCATCGGGATCGTTTTGGTGATATGCTGAATACCGAAACTTCCGTCGTATTTAATTTTAGGTTGGCCGATTGTTCCTTTCTTGGTTGTAATCATCACGACACCGTTGGCACCACGGGCACCGTAGATAGCGGTAGCAGAGGCATCCTTCAGGAAGTCGAGTGACTCGATATCGTTCTGATTAATGGCTGCGGCTATGGAGGGGTCTTCCACCGGGAAACCGTCAATGACATAAAGAGGAGAGTTGTCCTGTGTCAAAGAGTTGTTACCACGGATGACGATGTTCATCTGTCCGCCCGGCATACCTTCGCCCGAACTTACGTTGACACCGGCAATACGTCCGCCCAATGTCTCGCCGAAAGAAGCAGTCGGAGTGCTAAGTAGTTCCGCCATACTGGCTTTGGCAACAGAGCCAGTCAGATCCTTCTTGCGTATCTCCTGATAGCCGACTACTACCACTTCGTCCAATGTCTTTGTGTCTTCCTTTAATGTGATAACCATTGGCTTTTGAGTGTCCACCTTCATTTCTACTGTGACATAACCAATGAAAGAAATAACCAATATCGAATTTTTATTGGGCACGTTAAAAGCAAATTTACCGTCAAGGTCAGTGATTGTTCCTTGCGAAGTACCTTTTACCTGGACACTGGCTCCCGGCACTCCTTCTCCTAAGTTATCCTTCACTGTACCTTTAACAAGTACCTGTGCAAGTACAAAAGAAACAGAAAACAGGATCAGTCCGATGGAGGAGAGCATCCTTTTTCTAGTTTGAGTGGATAAATGTTTTTTCATATATTAAAAATTAAGTGATTTTATTGAATCTACGCTTGCAAAGATAGATGGATTGAATATTCTAATATGGATAGAATTATTCAAGATTGGTGCAAAATCATACAATTTTCCTGTTCTCATAAACTATTTTTCTTTTACGGATTCTAGTAATTCAGATAATTCTTTCACTATGTCGGGGTATTGTTTTGATACATTCGTTTTCTCCGATGGATCGGAGGATAAATCGTAAAGTTGAGGCTGTTTGTCGTTGCCTAACTCCATTTTCGTCCAATACTCGATAGCGGGGCCGTCGCTCGGTTCGATGTATTTCCATTGACCTTTTATGATGGCAAGTGTGTTATTGAGATTCTGTTGAACGACATACTCACGGTTTGTATTATTTTTGCCGAGGAGTACGTTCAGATGTTCTTGACTATCGGGAGCAGCTCCTTTACGTAAAGGTTGGTCCAAAAGGGAGGCGAGCGATGCATACACATCTATTTGAGAGAAAAGAGCTTGTTGCTTGTTCGGCTTTACTCGGGCAGGCCAGCGGACGATAAATGGAACGCGTGTCCCCGCTTCGTAAGCACTGTATTTCCCACCACGGTAGATCCCCATCGGAGTATGCCCGTTGAGAAGTTCGTAAGCTTGGTCTTGATAGCCGTCGTCGATAACAGGACCGTTATCGCTGGTAAAGATCAGGATGGTGTTGTCTGCGATGTGGAGGCTGTCCAGTGTGTGCATGATTTCACCGATGGTCCAGTCCAGTTGCAGGATGACGTCGCCACGAGTGCCGAGTCCGCTTTTGCCTGCGAAACGTGGGTGGGGGATGCGTGGTACATGTACGTCTTGCGTACCCATATATAAGAAGAAGGGTTCTTCCTGATGGGATGCAATGAAATTCTTGGCCTTGTTGGTGATGATATCGGCTATGTCTTCATCTTTCCAAAGGGCGGATTTTCCTCCGGTCATCCAGCCGATACGGGGAATGCCGTTGATAATTGTATTGTTGTGTCCCTGGCTGGGTTTTAAAGTGACGAGCTCTGGGTTCTCTTCTCCCGTAGGCCAGTCGCCTACTTTGTGGTCGTAGTTTACGGTGATAGGATCATTGGGGTCAAGTCCTACGACATGTCCGTTTTCTACAAATACACAAGGTACACGGTCTACGGTAGCCGGAATAATAAATTCGTAGTCGAACCCGATGCTTTGTGCGTTAGGGGTAATCCGGTTGTTAAAGTCGGTTCCACCTTTCGGACCGAGTCCCAGATGCCATTTGCCTACTGCACCGGTTGCGTATCCTGCATCTTTCAGCATATCTGCCATGGTGATGCAGGTAGTGTCGATAATGAGTTCAGAGTTGCCGGGAGCGATTCCTGTGTTTTCCTGTCTCCAAGGATACATACCTGTCAGGAGTCCGAAACGGGAAGGGGTGCTGGTGGCAGAAGTTGCATAAGCATTGGTGAATTGTACTCCTTGTCCTGCCAACCGGTCGATGTTGGGAGTGCTCACTTTTGTTGCTCCATAACAACTTAAATCACCAATGCCGAGATCATCTGCAAATATATAAATAATGTTAGGCTTTTGGCTATTCTGCCCATTGTTCTTTTGGGGTGCATGATTGCATCCTGACAGCGTGACGATGCCGGACAATAGGGGAAGTAGACGCGAAACGTTTTTCATAATGCTGAATGTTTTAGGAAATAATGTAATGAACACAAAGATAAGCGAATGGAAGAAAAAGAATGAGTAGGAATGTACAAGTGAAGTACAAAATAGTACACTTAAGAGGTTACCTTCTTTATTCGGGCGAAGATGTCCGGACTAAGAAACCGTTTATATCATAAATTTAGGCACGGATTACACGGATTAACGCTGTTGTTTTCATACTCATCGTTTTTTAATCCGTGAAGTCCGTGTGATCCGTGCCTAATAATATAAGATTATTTTGCAAGAGTGCTTGTATAGTTGCCTGCTAATCTGTTTCTTCTCCGTCCCCTTCTTCTTCGCTCTCTTCTCCTTTACGATAAGCCAGCGGACTGACGTGATAAATCTCCTTGAAACATTTACTGAAATAGCGGGAGGAGGAGAACCCAATCCGGTCAGAGATCTCCGTGATATTCAGCTCCGGGTTATTCCTTAACATGACAGCGCCTTTTTTGAGACGTATGCTTAGGATGAAATCATTCGGGGTCTGGCCTGTAACTGCTTTCAGTTTAGTGAATAGGTTCGTACGTGCCATACCCATTTCGCGGGCGAAGATATTAACGTTGAAATCCGTATTGTCCAGATGACGTTCGATAATGGCCATCGCGCGGTCGAGCATCTCCTTATCCATCGGGTTGGTAGCCAACATTTGGGCAAAAGCCTGTGGTTGTTTGCTGAACTTCTCTTGCAATAGCCGGCGGGAATTAACTAGGTTATTGCAGCGGGAAATCAGAAGATTGGTATTAAACGGTTTCGTGATATAATCATCCGCACCAATCTTCAAACCTTCGATATTGTGCTCTATAGCAGTACGTGCGGTTAATAATACCACCGGAATATGGCAAGTGTTAAAGTCCGTCTTGATCTGTTTGCAAAGTTCCGTACCCGACATGCGTGGCATTACGACATCACTTAAAATGATGCTCGGCATATCCTTCTGTATCATCTCTAATGCTTCTACTCCGTCGGAAGCCGTACTGACTTGATAGAATGTTTCGAAAATACCGACTAACATCTGTTTGATAGATTCATTGTCTTCCACTATCAGCATTTTGGCGTCTTCGATGCGCTTGTTATCTTCTTCTTTCCATTCCGAATCAGGGATTATTTCTACTGAAGGAACAATAGTCTCTGTTTGCTGGATGGTTTCCGTATCATCTTTCGCTATTTGCTCTTCTGTGAAGTGTTCCTTGCCTAGTTTGAGGGTGATAATGAAACTGCTTCCTTTGCCCGGTTCGCTTTCTACCCGGATTGTGCCGTGATGAAGTTCCACAATACCTTTCGTCAGTGCCAGTCCGATGCCTGTACCGGCTCCGGTATTCAGCGAGTTGAGATGCTCGGTCTGATAGAAACGGTCGAATATCTTATCAATTTCGGCAGCGGCGATACCTGTACCTGTATCTTTTATTTCAATGATGACATGGTCTTTCTCCTGCGATACATTAATCGAAATTGTATCTTCGGCCTTGGTATGCTTCACTGCATTAGACAGCAGGTTGTTTATCACTTTCTGCATCTGCTTTTGGTCATACCATACTTCAATGTCATCCTTCTGTTTGTTGAACTTGAAGTTGATTTGTTTACTGCTCGCATATTCGAGGAAGAGCAAATAATTCTCATACAGGAAGTTAACCAGATTGTGCTGGCTAACTTTGATCTTCATGTGACCCTGTTCCTGTTTACGGAAATCAAGTAGTTCCGTAATCAGTTCCCGTAATTGGAGACTGTTCTTGTAGATTCCCAATACCTTATTATATATATTAGGCGTAAATGTCTGCACCTGCAACAAAGTTTCCACTTGTCCCACGATCAGCGTTAACGGTGTGCGGAATTCGTGCGAGATGTTAGTGAAGAAACGGAGTTTCGACTGGTTCAATGCTTCGAGGTCTTCAATATGCTTCTTTTCGTACTTCAAAGACTCACGGAGTTTGATGCGCGAATTATAGTTCTGAATAAGATACCATAACAGGCTGATAGTGACAATGGTATAAATCAGGTAAGCCCACCATGTCTCATACCATGAAGGGAGTACGATAATCAGCAGTCTGGCCTCTTTTATTCCTTCCCTCTGTGATTTGATGACAAGGGTATATTTACCCGGATTCAGGTTTGTATAAGTAATCAGCGTTTGCTTCCGGTAAGTATGGTTCCATTCGTCTGAGAAACCCTCCAGGCGATAGAGAATTTCATCTCTGTTGGCAGGGATGAAGTTGGAAGTGGCATATTCGATGCTAAACATCGATTGATTCGCTTTCAGACTGATTTCCGGAGTATGACAGATCGACTGTTCCAGGATGCCGCTTTCATCTCCCGGAACTACTTCTTTTCCGTTGACAAACAGGCGGGAAAGAATGATATTATATGATTTGGGAGTGAAATGTAATTTTTTCTCCCAGAAAGAAATCATTCCCTGAATACCGCCAAGGAATACTTCTCCGTCATGTGTCACAAATAGTGCGTTTTCATTGACGGCAGTCAACGGGAATCCATTCTCCGTACCGTAATTATAGAATTTCTTGCTTGGATAGTTGAACTGTGAGAATCCCTGATTGGTAATCAGCAATAAGTCTCCTTTCTGTATGGACGATTCGCATACTTCGTAGATGCAGTCGCTGGATAAACCATCTGTCTGTACGTCAAAGTTCTCGAAGTCATCACTTTCCTTGCGGTAACGGTCGAGACCACTTCCGGAGGTGCAGAACCATAGATTACCATTACTGTCCTGCATGATACTGTTGATATTATTGTTGCTAAGGCTGTTCGGATTAGCGGGATTGTGTGGATAATTAGTAAGTTTACCGCTGTCGAACCGATAAGAATAAACACCCTCCCCGGTAGCCGCAATCCACAGTGTACCGTCTTTATCAATATAAAGACTGGCTACCATGCCAATACCTCTTCCTTCTTTCGTCTCTTTGAAGAGTTGTTGGCAAGCGCCTGTTGCCGGATTGAAAAGACAAACACCGTTTTGTGTGGCAACAACCAGCTTGTCTTTATAAGGTACAATGTCTCGGACGATATCCGAAGGTAGCGAGGTTGGATCTCCGGCTTTCATCCGGTAGACTGTGAAACGGTTGGTACGCAGGTCGAGTTTGTTCAATCCTCCCAAGTGTGTACCTATCCACATGATTTCATTAGTCCGGTCGTAATAGATTGCTTTGACGTTGTTATGGGAAATACTATTTTTGCCCTCTTCGTGGCGATACCACCGATAGGTGTTATTTTTCCGGTTGTACACATTCACGCCACCGCCTTCGGTACAAATCCATAAGTTTCCGTCTTTATCTTCAGTCATTCTGCCGACAATCGGGCTACTTAGACCTTCTTTCTCTGTATCTCCTGTCTTGTAGCGGGTATAGATTTCATATTCCGGATTGAAATAGTTGACACCTCCGAAATAAGTACCCAGCCAAATTGTTCCTTGTTCATCTTTGACGATGCACCAGATGGAGGAGTGGGTAAGTCCGTCGGGTTTGTTCGCGTTGGCAGTGTAAAGTTGGAATTTACCTGTGCTCTTTTCATAGCGATTTAACCCGTGAAAGGTTCCTATCCACAGATTTCCTGCATTATCTTCACAGCAACTCCTTACGAAGTCGGCACAAATACTGTTTGGATTTTTAGGATCATGACGGAAGTTCTCAATGGTACTATCTGTTTTTATCCGGTAGAGTCCTTCTTCCCAGGTACAGATCCATAATTCTTTAGACGAATCTTCGTAAATACTCGCGATATTACCTCTTGTGACAGGTTGGGAAATCTTTTTGTCTCCCGATAAACAGTAAAGTCCGTTACTGGTAGTTCCCATCCACAGATTTTTCTTTTCGTCCAGGTGGAGGCAGGAGAGGGTGATATCTTTTCCGGCAAGATGATAGTAGAGATCGAAGTTTCCGGTACTTTCATTATATACAAACACTTCTTCTCTTTTCCCGATATATAATTTCTCGTTGAAATAAATAGCATCCACATTGCCTTGCAGCAACGTTTTGAATCTTTGTGTGGTCAGATCGAACTCTGCTACCCCGTCCGTACAGAGCAGGTATACCTTCCCGTTTTTGTTTCCGGTGATACGCAGCACTGTATTGCTGAACAAACTGTTCGGATCGTTTTTATTAAGTTTGAAACTTTTGATATCGTTACCGTTATACCGGTTCAGTCCTTCACGCGTGCCAATCCATATAATCCCCCGTTCATCAATATAAAGGCTATTGACAGAAAATTGGGAGAGTCCGTCGTCCGTGGTCAAGTGGCTAAAAGTGATGTTTTGACCTTGTGTGCGGACTCCAGCTACGCTTAAAAATAGCAGAAATAAAAGAATTACTTTTCTCACTAATTTATTTTTTAAGGTGTTTACATC
>OAVC01000545.1_pt1 | contig 20173 bp, 26 predicted proteins | sample 1495261 | NCBI WGS metagenome assembly OAVC01 (sample SAMEA2580074, study PRJEB22360) | human gut metagenome | biome: human gut; feature: human-associated habitat; material: faeces | place: Denmark | collected 2008/2010
CATGAATATCATGAATATAATATTGGAGGCTGTGAATATTCCCAAATACTTCCCTCTCAGATTCCTGTTCTCTTTTGCAATATATTTGAAACTTATCAAGCTTGCCATGGATGCAATCAGAGTGCCGAGACCTCCAATATTGGTTCCGACAATTAAAGCCCGGTAATTATCTGTAAAGCCGGATAAAAGAAGCGCAGCGGGAACATTGCTCATAATCTGACTGGCAAGAACAGCAGTAAGTGTTTCCCTTCCTGCCATGATTCTTTCCAGAAAACTGCTGAATTGCGGAATCCTTCCAAGGTTGCCGATAAAAATAAATAATGCGATAAAGGTGGCAAGCAGGGAGTAATCCACCCTGCTTATATTTTCCCTGTTTCTTAGCAGCATATATATAAGAACCAATACAAGAGGAATCTGGTATGGAATGATACGTGCAACAGTGAGCAGGCAGATTGTAAATAAGATCAGGTAAGCGGCCAGGTATTCCATGTTAAGTTCTTTTCTGTCAGAGAATCCCAAAAGAGTTTTATCTTTTTCGGAACCGCATACGTGAGGTGCTTTGGCAGCGGCTACCTGTATCCATATCAGAAGAAGGATAAGTGCTGTGGCGGAATAGGGAAGCATCAGGGTTATTAATTCTGCCGCGGACATCCCTGCTCTGGCATATAGATAAAGGTTCTGCGGATTTCCGATTGGTGTGAGCATGCTTCCGAGATTAGCAGCGATTGTCTGCATGGCTACTATTTTAAGAAGCCAGTAATTGCCCAGTTCCTTTGGCAGTTTATGCACAATGATCAGTGCAAGAGGAACAAAAGTAATCAATGCCACATCATTGGTGATCACCATTGACAGGAAGAAACATAAGAGTACCAACAGCCTGATCACACCCACAGTTCCCGATGTTCCCATCAGCAATTTTTTGGCGAGTATATCAAAAACACCAACAGCCTTCAAACCAGCTACAATTGCCATCAAACAGAAGAGGAGCCCGAGAGTCCTGAAATCGATATAAGTAAAATAAGCCTTATCCGGTCTGACCCAGAACATAGAAAGAAGCGCCAGGATCACTGCAATTGACAAAACGGTTTCTTTCCTGAAAAAAACATATAATTTTTGTAACATAATATTTCCTTTCCGGTCTGATACGACCGCGTATAAGTATATCACAGAAACATCCAGAAAAAAAGAATATCATTTTGTATTGTGGATTTCCAGTTTTATCAACTCTTTTTAAATGATGGGGACGATGCCAGTAGAATAGATTTTTTTATCATCATTGGTAGGCAACTTGGCTACCATTTCACCACATATAACAATCAAACTCGTACTCTCTATTTTTTCTCCAGGGATTTGGCCAGGGTAGATAAAAGTGCTGCCATTTCCGGATTTGAAAGAACCTTGGCTAATAATTCCGCATCAACATCCGTTGGAAGCTCAACAGTCTTGCCGGCAGCATGGGCATGCATACTCGGATCCAGATCTTTTTTCTCGTAAAAAGCTTCTTCAAAGAGCTCTGCATTCTTCCTGCGGTCGTCATCAATAATATGAGAATACACATCCGTAACCATATTGATCTGTGAATGACCGGAATCTCCCTGCACGGCCTTCCTCAATCGCCTCATCAGAAATATCAACGCAATCCCAGGTGAGTCCGAGCATTTCTCCCATACGCATAGAACAGGAAAATGCCAAATTTAGTGCCAGCTTCAAGCGCTCATCCTCACAAACTTCCAGTGCATGCATCAGCGTTTCTGCTGTCCAGATCTCACGCTTTGCGCTCTTGTACTTTGGAACGGTTGCATAGATTGCCGGATTTTTCGGCATCAGTTCCCACTTTACCGCCTGTTGGAAACAGCTCCGAAGCAGTTTATGGATATCCCGGATCGTTGCCGGTGACACATACTCTGACTGCCGTTTTCCGGTGGCCGGATTGACCACAGCCGGAGTCCTGAGCAGTCGCTGATAATACTTTTCGATAAACCTGGTATTGATATTTTCAAGCTTATCCCCGCCAATAATCGGAACGATATAATTATTGATCATACTCACATTTGAAGAATATGTAGACAAAGCCCAGGCCTCTTTTCCGTATAAAGTAATATACTCCTCCATCAATTCCTTTACGTTCTTACAATGCGGCACAACCATTTGCCCCACATCTGCACGATATTCGATTTCTTTTTTACGCTTCTTCGCTTCCTGCATGGTCTTATATGTTTCCCATTTCTGCCTGCGCTTTCCGGTTTTATCCTTATAGCTGTAAACAACACAATATCTTCCATTTCTTTCTACTAATGATGCCATGTTAAACCTCCACTTTCTCTCTGCCTTGCAGCCAACCCTCAAACTCCTGCCTTGGAATTCGAATCGTTTTGCTGCTTTGTACTGCTTCTACTTTTTCTTTTTTAATCCATTTGTGCACGGTTGCCGGATTTACTCCTGCCAGAACTGCTGCCTCATTTACTGTCAGATAAACGTCATTTCCTATATTCTTGCTATGACCATCCCGTTCCAGAACCGCTCTTCTATAAGCTTCAATCCTGCGATTATCTTCATCCTTCACTGTCTCTGGCATTTCGTCCGATACGATATGATAATCATCTTGGCTGCCATACCATTCATAAAAACTTTTCTTTGTCACTCGTCTTCGACCATCAAACTCAATGGTTTTCAGAATCTCTGACTGATTCAGAAGACCATATACGGTAGATCTGGGAACACCTAATAACCTAGCCATCTCTGGCATAGACATGGAGCTTTCTACAATGTCACAAACTTTCTCCCGGTCCTCGGCATTTCGGTACCGTTTCTGACTTCAATACCATTTATCAAATGCTTTTTTGGGGTATCGTTTCCAATAGTCCACCAAAACAAACTCCACTCCGGCCTTTTTCATTTTTTCATAAACCAGGTTCTCAGATATCTGAAGCATCTCTGCAATATCCCGTGGTGAATAGGAACTTTTCTTCAGTTCCAGTCCTGGCTCTTCTCCTGTGACCTTATGGTATTTCACCTGATTGGCATACCACTTTTCAAAGCTTTCCAACTCCACACGCATTTTGCCAAGGATCACTTCTGTTTTGAAAAAGTTCTTGTGCCCCAGCCAGTATCGGTCTGTTTTCTTCAGCCCCAGAAGTCGTCCCATTTCTGGTACGGACATATATTTCTTTTCCAGAGGAGGCTGCCTTTTATATGCGCTCTGGCTTTCTATCTCTTTCACCAGTTCATGGAATTCCTCTTCCTTTGTCAATGGATTGTAATACAACTGTGACACCTCCTACATTACTAACATAACGCATCTGCAGAAAAAGCGTTAGGATGTCATCGTTTACACAAAACAAATCATCCTAAACGCTCTTTCTATTGATGCTGATCCAGCCACTCATCAAAGCTTTTCTTGGAAATACGGTACTTGCCACCGACCATCACCCAACTGAATTTCTTTTTCTTGAGCAGCTCATAAATACACTGTCTGCTTACACCCAAAATCTCCTGCAGTTCTGCTACTGAATAACATCTCTTGTCCATATCTGCCATCTCACTTTCTCTACTTGTTTATTCAGTTTCTAAATACAAAAAACACGGAGAAAGTTTAGGCAAGGAAACAAAAAATTATAAAAATGTTGTTTATCCTTCCATGTACATGTTTCGCATCTTTCTGAGAATCGTATTAAGTCTCTGACTCAGTGCTCCTTTTGTAACACCAAGGATTTCTGCCACATCCTTCTGTTTCATGTCATCAAAATATATCGACTTAATGATGAACTGTTCCTGAAGACTAAGCTTGTCGATCTTTTCATGAAGAATTCTGCTCTCCTCTTTCAGAATCATCATTTCTTCCATGCTCATCTGCGTGTCGTCTGACATATCGGCAATAGAAAGCCCATCGCTGTTGGCACTGAAAGCGCAATCCAGGATTTCACATCTCTTGGTTTTACGCTTCCATTTCTTATCTTTCTGATCCGCAGGCTCCTCTTTCTCTTGTTTATTTTCCAAATCCTGAAAATCTTCCATCTGATCATCTTCTTCTGACTCCGGTGCCCACTTACGGCTACGGTAAATTTCATTTCGATACTCGGCAAACATTGCCATTGCTACTTCCTTGGAGATCTCATAGAATACTCCATCAATCTTTGCATAATATTTTCCTTCGTATTTATATGGATGCTGTACGTACATCTTCTTTTCCTCCTGAATTTGAAATCTTGTTTTCTGTTTCAAATCCAGGGGCGGAGATGCACGTGATCCGCTGATGCATCTGATCATGCCTGATTCCCTTCCCAATCACGCGGTCATAGACAGACCCGTGGCTTTGGCTGGAAATCATTGATTTTCAGGCATCAAAAAAAGCCCCATTGAGTATTTAACCCAATAGAGCTTTAAAAAATTTTATTAAATTGTCCTGCTGATCTTCTACTTCCAGCATAATCATTGTATTAGGCGGAAGTATCAGAGGTATCCCAAATACAGGCTATAAAGTATCAATTACGCTTCTTATATCATTTTGTTTTCATAATCTTGTAACTCATGGAAAATATCATCCACATATACAACATCATTTTCTATTCTATATAACATAAAATATCTGTGCTGTTGAAAATTTATTCGACGATATCCCAGACTCTGTAAACGTGGATTGTCGCATACTTTCAAACTACTCGCTACATACTTTAACTTTTTAATAGTATTCTCAAAATCATCAAGCACATTTTTCGCTGCTTGCTTATTTTTCTTAGCGAAAAACAGATACTGTATAAACTGATTCAAGTCTTCTTCTGCTTCAGCTGTTACAACTATTTTATAATCCATATTTTCCTCTTATATCTGAAATCACATCATCTGCATTTCGGTAATTTCCCCTTTTTGAAGATTCTCTGGATTGTTCCAGTCTTTGAAGCATCTCTTCTTCTGTCATAGATGTATAAGGATTATGCACAGTTCGTTTTATTTCAAATGGAAATCCATTATATGCAACCGCCTGCGTTAAAAACATCCTTATTGCTGATGTCGTGTCAGTTCCAAGATCTTTAAAAAGCTGATCTGATTTATTTTTCAAATCATCGTCTACCCTGATCTGAATTGTACTTGCCATTTTAGATACCTCCTTTTTTCTTCATTATAATGCTATTTCATTACTAATTCAATACAATTGTATTGATATTTCACTTATTTCTTTGCACTTATCTAAGATAGTAGGTATGGAATCTTAGATTACAATTGAGGTAGGTACAATAAAAATACAATCGGCACAACTTTTTCTTTCTGTACTCATTCAGTTCCTGACGTCCAATGATTGGGATGCCAGGGTTGCTAATTTAAAGCATTGCAGACCTACCGGAATTCCAATAATTGTAATACACCATATGCATCCTGCAAAAATCCATGCCAGTCCACCCAGTAATCCTCCAAATATAAACCAAAGAATATTACCTATAGTTCTCATGACAATACATCCTCCTTATCCAATGTTTAATATTCTTTTGCAATTTCCTCTGTTATCTCATATATCTCTTTAAATTTTTCTAAGTCCTCCGGCGATCTGATCAGCATGATTTCTTCGATTTTTCCGGTCCGTATGTCTTTGAACCCTGCTACTTCTTCTCCGGTACAAATACTTGCACGAATAACTGGTTTCATATGTTCTCGGTCATATGTTTTTTTCATGATTTTCTTTTTGAATAATCCCATACTTCATCCTCCGAATAATTACAGAAACAAGATTAACTATTAATTTCTGGAACATTTTTCTGCATCGATTGCCAGTACAAACATCAGCGCATCCAACGCATTTCCTGGATCCTGCACATCAATAACATATGTATCAGTCATATGAAACAGTTCTTTACTAACCCGTGCAATTGAATAACCGCTTCGATCAAGAATGCTATAGTTCCATTCCATAATGGTTCCATCAATATGCCATCCATTGTAATCAATATTATAATGTGGCGTCAGGAATGAGAATTCTTTGCTCAGGCATCCAATATAACTGCCATTTTTATAAATCTCAAATTTAGGAAGAAAAGTAAGTACTTTCTGAACAACCATTCCTACTTCATTTCCATAGGCATCATAAATTACAAGTTTATGTCCCCAGGACAACTGACCTTTTACTACATAAACAGTGTTGCCTGCTTCATCATAAATATCATAGCTGTCAAACCATGAAAACAGCCTTTGTTTAAATAATAACTTCATAACTTTTCACCGCTCTCTCCAACAGATATAATTGGTTCTTTACACTTCTTCGATATTGGCTACGTGGATTTTTCCATCAGGTTGTGTATGGCTTTTCCATTGTTCTTTTGTTATGACATTTGTATGGCCAACTCTTACCTCATTAAGCAATGGTACTGGAACCTCATCGCAAGTATGATGATAAATAAATCCAAGTTTCTCCTGTACTCTTTTGGACTTTTTATTTCCGTCATAATAGCCACACCATATTGTAGTCATTTCAAGCGTTTCAAATCCTCGTTTCATAAGCGCATATGCCGCTTCTGGCATATACCCTCTGCCCCAGAATGGTTCTCCCAACCAGTAACCAAGTTCACATTCATCATCTCTATCTGTCATATCTGTATGTCCGTTTAGTTTTAGTTCAACAGCTCCTATTGCAACATTATTCTCTTTTTCACAGATTGCATAGCATTCTGCTCCGGTGAAAATATTGTCAATAACATATTTACTTGATTCGATATCCTTGTGAGGAGGCCATCCGGCAATTGGCCCTACTTTTGGATTTTTTGCATAAGTAAACAAACTTTCTGCATCATCTTGCGTCCACTTTCTTAAAATTAATCTTTCAGTTTCTAGTATCATTTTAAAATATATCCCTTCAGTATTCAATTTCGATTTATCCAATTAAGACAATTCTTTAGGTTAGAATCGATGATGGAGTAAACGAAAAAGCAGTTTCGACATTTCAGTGAACTGCCCCTTCGTTTACTCCATTTTCGATTTGACCTAATTGAACAAAGTGAGCGTCCGAGTAGCTACTACCTATGGACTTTTAATCTTTTGTTCTTATCCATGATTATACAGGATTTCCTGTGCAGACGCTACAGAAATCAAGAATTTTCAGATAAATAGGTATAACAATTAAACCTCAGGATTTTGAGGCTTAGAAAACATATAAAAGATTTGGATTTTAACACCTTTGCGGTATTCTCAGTTGTGGTTTTCCAAGATGTCCACCGCAGGATTTACATACATAGATGTTTATCCCGTATAGCTGTTTCAATATTTCTGGCATCTCCTTATCCCTGAGCTTTGAAAGATATTTTTTGCATCCGAGGAGATTCCGGCATAAAGTGAGCTTTTTGTGTCTCTTCAGGATTCTTATTCTGATATTTCAGAAAATAAGAGACATAGTTTTTATAGCAGTTGATGGAACGTTCTTTAAGGTTACGGATTTTTCCGGCTTCCTCAAGCTGTTCTAAATATTTTTCATACATAATAAAATCCTCCATATAAAATCAGTAGTTATCCGGAACACTGCTTTATATGGAGGTGCATTTTGGTCATAAAACCGCTTGCCAACCAAGCGGAAGGGTGGTATTCTTTTCATAGGCAGTGGGAAGGTCGATCCTGTTTGATTGTTTCGTTGTGGTGACTTAACAATACTACTTTTAGGACTTGCTTTCCACTGTTTTGTTATAGAAAAAAGAAAATCGCTATGCCATAGCCTTGGTAGGCCATCGCGCAGCGATTTTGTTCAATTTATGTTTGCAGGTTTGGGAGAGATTGTTTCTTTTCCCGCCTTTTCTCTGATTTACATCCCCGAATAAGGGGTGACAACAGAGCAGAACTCAAATGTTAGCTGGACTTTTTCTCACATGCTCTGATTTGATCTCATATATAAATCCAGCAGAGATTTTGCTCTCCACCGGTCTGCTTTTATCCTAATTATGTTCCCCTTGCATTGATTTTGCTAATAATGTCAGACAGGGATAGTCCACAGCTGGAAATTAGTTTTTCATTTAAGTAATTATTTCAGTCCCAAAAAGACATATGAATTTTCACAGCCTGCTTCTTCTAAGGAATTAAAAAACAGACCATATAACAACTTTATATGCTCTGTCTTTTTATTCCTACAAATCTTCGTGCAGTTTTACATCGCTATTATCTGCCATGCATTGTTTTAAGGCAATGATCATTTTTTCCGCATCCAGTGGCTTTGCAAGATGAACATTCATTCCAGCCAGCCGGCTGTTGATAATGTCTTCTGCAAAAGAATTCGCGGACATTGCAATGATCGGAACCCTCCTGGCATCCCTTCTTTTCATTTCCCTGATTGTCCTTGCCGCATCCAGACCATTCATCCTCGGCATCATAATATCCATATAAATTACCCCAAAATAATCCGGTGCAGATTTCTCGAAGATTTCAACTGCTTCTTGCCCGTCTACTGCACATGTAACTTCCATACCGCTGTCTTCCAGTATACATCTGGAAATTTCCATGTTCAACTCATTGTCTTCCACAACCAATGCCCGCATGCCTTCTACCGAATAATCATCAAGGCTTACTGGCTTATCTGATAAATTACTGTTTTTATCCTGTGTGCCAATTTTGAACGGAATTTTTACAATAACTGTTGTCCCGACACCTGCTTTGCTCTTCAGTTCAATACTTCCATCCATTCTGTCCACGAGTTGCTTCGTAATTGCAAGCCCCAGTCCGGTGCCTTCATACCTGGATCTGCTTGTCTCGCTTTCCTGAGAGAACATATCAAAAGCATGTGCAATAAAATCTTCACTCATACCCACACCCTGGTCTTTACAGTAGAAAGTGAAATTTGCTCTGTCATCATCCAGAGTTTCTTCCTTAACCCCCAACGTGAGCACACTACCCGACTGACTGAATTTTATGGCATTGTCCATAATATTCGACAGAATCCTTCCAAGATATACCGGGTTTCCAACCAGAGTGCTGTGACTGTATGTACCATTTTTCCAGTCAATCTCATACCGGATGCCTTTCTTGGCAGCCCGCTCATCATAAATCTGATTCAGTTCCTGCAGTACCTCTGTCAGATCAAATAAAAGCTGCTGGTCCTTCAAATCCCCGCTCTGTAGTTTATTCATATCCAACACATCATTTACCAGAGACACCAGATATTTCAGGGATTCCATTACCTTTTCTCTGATCTTCTGCTGCATCTGTGGATCATCTGCGTACTGATTTCCCATATTTACCATACCGATAATACCGTTCAGTGGTGTACGGATATCATGACTCATCGTTGCCAGAAACCTTGTTTTCATTTCGGCTTCCCGCTTTGCTGCTTCCGCAGCAAAGTTAAGATCCTCTTCACGTCTCTTGGAATCGCTGATACTACGGACTGTACATAAAACATGGGTTACATTTCCAGACTCATCCCGTTTTTTTACAGTAAAAAGCATCCTGTGCCAACTGCCATCACACATTCTGTATTCTGTAGAAATACATTCTTCCGTCTTCAATCTTGCTGAAAGTGTAGAGACATCCAGAAATGGACGGATCAGCGAACGGTATTCAGATGCAACCATTGTATCACAAAGCTGATACAGTTTCTCCGATGCACTGCCTCTGTTTCCTGTCAGTTTGTGTATTTCACAGTCATTTGATATCTCTTCAAAAAAATCTTTCTGCACATCAATCCTGTAGATAGAACAGTAACTCTTAGCAATTGCTGAGATTATTTCATTACTCAGCCGTGCTTCATCCAGTGCCTGCTTTAATTGATTCTGGATCGTAGTTTCTTTTTCCATGATATCATCAATATGCCGAAAACCCACCAGTGCGAAAAAATGTTTCTCATCCTCGTATATTTTGGCTGCCTGTGCCTCAAAAAATTCATGCTGGTTCGGATTCGGTTTACTTCTATAATGGTATGTAATGCGCTCCTTCCGGGAAAGCTGTTCCTTTAGATGCCCTGTCGAAATCCAGTCCTTAAATTCCTGTCTTTCTTTCTCATACAGATATTGAACCGCATATTGGTCAGCAGAAGAATTGAAATTATCACCCTGTTTCAGATTCATTTTTTTTACGTTGGTTCCATCGTTTATATGGAGAATTTCAAAGGAACCGGTATTTAATTCAACATAATAGACAGCCGTAAAATCTGCACATATCTTATCCAAAAGCCGTCTTTCCGCCATCTGTTCTTCCAACGTACTTTTCAGTTTTCTGTTCCTCATATGTACCATTACAGTCAGGATAAGAAGCAGAACGATCAGCACAGTTATAAAAACCAAAACAGTCACAGACTGCGGTTGCTTCGGAAATAAATTAATTTCTGTCATAACAAAATCCTCTCTCTATGTTTCCTGTCTGCTTTTCCCATGCATCTGGAAGGCTCCTGATTGCTGCGGTTGCCTCATAATCATTTATGACAGGCATTTTGCTTTCTCAACTCTTCGCTTATGGTCTGCTTAATTTTTTCCGCATCCAGCGGCTTTGCAAGATGTGCGTTCATTCCTGCTTCCATACACTTTTCTGCATCTTCCCTAAATGCATTTGCAGTCATAGCAATGATAGGGATTATTTTTGCATCCTGCCGTTCCAGGTCTCTTATTGTTCTTGCAGCAGTAAGACCATCCATCACCGGCATCATAACATCCATTAAAATAACATCGTATGTTCCCGGTTCGGAAGCTTCAAAATGCTGAACAGCTTCTAACCCATTGTTCACTGTTTCTACTTTAGCCCCATTTTCCGTCAGCATAAATTCTGCTATTTCCACATTCAGCTCATTATCTTCAACCAGCAATACCCGGATATCTGATATATCTGCATCAAAATCTTCTTTTTCTTCTGGCCGTGCATTCGTATCAATTTTAAATGGAAGTATTACAGTAAAACAGCTTCCTTCACCAAGCTTGCTTTCAACTGTTATGGTTCCGCCCATCTTTTCTACAAGTTGTTTCACAATAGGCATTCCCAGACCTGTCCCATTATAATCAGAACGTGGGGAATTATCTGCCTGTACAAATGGAGTAAACAATTCATTTTTTATAAATTCTTCTGACATTCCAATTCCATTATCTTTTATTTTAAATTCACATGTCATGTGATCTTCTGATCTTTCAATCGTTCTCATACTCATGTAAATAAAACCATTCACCTTATTGTACTTCATACTGTTTGTAAACAGATTCATCAATATTTTTTTCAGATGAACTGCATTGCTCCAAACATATATACCACTGTAATCATCATGTTCTCCTATAACATGAAGTCCTTTTTCTTCTGCCTGAAAAGATAGTGACTCCGTGATTTCCTGACATACCTAATCCAGATTGATGGATTCATCACCAAAAACCACTGTATCTGATTCTAACTTTGCCATATCTAAAACATCATTTATCAATGATAGTAGCAGTTTCGATGACTCATGTATTTTATTCATGCAATCCTTTGCCCGCTCAGCATCATTTCCGCTTTTCTCAAGAATCGTAAGCATACCAATAATACCATTGATCGGTGTTCTGATATCATGAGACATGTTATTTAAAAAGGAAGTCTTAGCCTTATTGGCACTCTGTGCTTCTACAAGTGCATTTTGTAATTCCTGCTGTTTTTCTTCAAGCTCCTGATTCAGCTTCAATGCCTGCTCAGCAGACTTCTTGGATTTTTCTTCCGCACGTTTTGATTTTTTCAAAGAATCAAGAATGATACACAGAACAACGAAAAAAGAAATTCCAGCGATAAGTGAAACTGTCAGTAAATTGTCCTGAATAAAATCCTTCGCTGTAACTTTTCGTAAGGAAGCATTATACGAAACTACTGCACCTGAAAATTGAGTTGTAGGCATAGATGTCAGTGTTTTATTCAGAATGGACAAAAGAACCGGTTCTCCCTGCAGAATAGCAAATGGAACATCAGCTTCTTTTGTCAGGAAAACACTATGAAGCTTATTATTTTTCAAATAGTCTGAAACAGTACCTGAATTGCTTACAATACAATCCGTCTCCCCTTTCTGCATTGCTTTTACTGCTGCATCTGATGTTTCATATTCCACAACCTTCCATTGCGGATAATTGTATGAAAGATATGCTTTCAATACAAAATCATCTTTTTCAACAGCAACTATATTCTCTTTATTTTCATCAAAAGAATCCTTTGCCGTAATTGCTGCCATATTGAGAGTCAATAGCGTATCCGACAAAGCAAATCCATTTGTTTCTGCAAAGTATGGATTCTGGTTTGCATGAAAAATCAGGTCTATTTTTCCATCCAGCAATGCCTGAAGCAGTTCACTTCTTGTCTCATATCCATTTAATTCAAATTCCAGAGTCTGACCTTGCAGACAATTTTCTGCAAGATCCACATAATCTGTAATAACACCTGTCAGTTTACCTGTTGATGGATCTACACTGCTGATACCTCCATCCTGATTCAGATACCCTATCCGGATTGCACCATGCTGCCCGATCCACTCACTTTCTTCTTTTGAAAGAAACGAGCTGCTCTGTGCAGAAAGATAACGCCTGTAGAGATCATCTGTGTAAAATGGGTTGTCATCCTTGATTCTGCGCATAGCACTATCCAGTGCTTCTTTGATATCCGGCCGTTCTGGATTTATAGCGAAATAGATTTCTGTCTCTCCAATACTTGTAAGCGGTGAAATATCCGATTCTTCCCAACGGGATTCTTCTACCGAAACGAAGCAGTCAATTTCATGTTTCGACAGTTTGTCCATAACTTCTGCGGTATTAGAAACATTGACATGCTGCATATGCAGACCATACTTTAACTCCCATTCGTTAAGCACATCCTCCGTTATATTATCTTTAAACACACCAATATTTTTTCCCTCAAAAGAATCCAGATTTCCTGCTGTAAGATCCATATTGGATGCATCCGTATAGATGTAATATTTCTCTTCCCCCATAGGCATATCGGAAAAAAGCATATTTTCAGCACGTTCGTCTGTATAGGAAATGTCACCAAGAATATCAATCTCTCCATTTTCCAACTGTGTAAAGCAGTTTTTCCAATCACTTGTTATGTATTTATATGTCCATCCTGCATAACCTGCAATATCTTGAAGATACTCATAACCATAGCCGCTTCTTTCTCCCTTTTCATTGACGGTATTATAAGTTTCTTCAAAAGATCCTACCCGGATAACATTGTCAGAGTTTTCTTTGGCAAATGTAGGAACGGATAAAACAATAAAACATATAATTGTGCAAAATATAATGTAACAAAATTTGAAATTCACTATATTCTGTACTAATTTGCACTTCTTCATCTTTCTCCCCTCCTCTAGGCTACAGTTGCTTGCTTCCAGATTTTAATTTTACATTCATTAATTGTCAATAACCTCCCCGCTATTTTTCCAAACAGCTTCTGTATTACTTATTCAAGTGCTCTACCATAAAAAAGCACTGCCAAACAGACAGTGCAACCTCATTTCATGCAACTGGCTGCCATTTTACAGGCCCTATAGCTTTGCGTCCCAAACTTTCATCTGGTTTGCCGATTTCCTTATTATAGCTTTAATACTTATGCAAAAAAACTGATTTCATTATACTTTAATGCTCTAGTATACACAAGAAAACATTACCGTTTTAACGACAAAAATAAAAAAAGAACAGCCGATACATATACTCGAACTGTTCTTCTACTTCCGAAGACCACGTAGCATTGACATCACTGTTTCCTGCTCATTTGTACTCAGATTATTCCATATCCTTAAAACTTCTTTCTGTTTTTCTGTCAGATTCTCTGAATTACCTTCCTGAAAAAACTGTGATAATGTCACGCCCAAAGCTGTACATATTTTTTCAAGTGTGATCAGCGACGGCAGGTTTTCCTGCGCCATGATTCTTCCCAGTGATGACTGGGAAATTCCAAATACACATAAGCATGATACAATAGAGGCATGCTGAAGGAGGATCTCATATGGCAAAGCAAGCTGTACAATTTCTTCTTTTGTATGATATTTGTTATTCAACTCCATCGTTATTTTTAATGCCCTTTGAGACATCTCATGCATGATCAGATGGTCTTCACTTCCACCGTCTACAGTATATCCGGGCTTCATATTACTCAAATATTCTTCAAATGTCATGATTAACCAACCCCGTTTTCTTTAAAAAATTTCTGGATTTTATCAAATGGGATCACATCCAGATTATCGTAAAGATCTGTATGAACAGCCCCTGGAATTGTCAGCAGCTCTTTATTGGATGTGTACTTGCTGTCCTTGATCATATTTTCATAAGCATCTTTTCCAAAATAATAGCTGTGTGCTTTTTCTCCGTGAACAATGAGGACTGCACTTCTGATTTCATTACTGTACTTTAATATTGGCTGATTCATAAAAGACATACATCCAATACTGTTCCAGCCATCATTGGAATTCAGGCTCCTTTTATGATAGCATCTGCCTTTATAATACTCACTATAATCTTTTACAAAGAAAGGTGCATCTTCCGGAACCGGAAGTGGAACACAGCCACCGCCTCTGGAATATTTGCCTTTACGGTATTCTTCTGTCCTGAGGGTATTCAGTGACTGTTTCTTTGCATAACGTGCTTCTTCACTGTCCTCAGAATCAAAGTATCCATTCGCATTTACCCTTGTCATATCATACATGGTAGATGCAACAGTTGCTTTTATTCTTGTATCCAGCGCAGCTGCGTTAAGAGCCATTCCACCCCAGCCACAGATTCCGATGATTCCTATTTTATCCGGATCCACATCTTCCTGAACAGAAAGGAAATCGACAGCAGCCATGAAATCTTCTGTATTAATATCCGGTGAAGCCATGAATCTTGGATTTCCACCACTTTCCCCCGTAAAAGAAGGATCAAATGCAATCGTTAAATATCCTCTTTCAGCCATTGTCTGCGCATATAATCCGGAACACTGTTCTTTGATTGCACCAAATGGTCCGCTTACGGCAATCGCAGGATATTTCCCTGACACATTTTTCGGCTTATACAGATCTGCAGCAAGTGTGATTCCATAACGATTTACAAATGTCACTTTCTTATGATCTACTTTTTCACTCTGTGGAAAAGTTTTATCCCATTCAGATACCAACTTTAATTCTTCTGTTTTTAACATATTCAACATCCTCCATATGCAAAATTTCTTGTAATTATACTAACAATAGTATATGATATAAATATCATACAACCTAAAGTTAACTTTAGGTCAAGCATATTTTGAAAGAAGGTTTTTTATGTATACAATCGGTCAGGTCTCTGCAATGTTTGGTCTCCCTGTTTCTACCTTAAGATATTATGACAAGGAAGGTTTTTTCCCTAATCTGGAGCGTAAAGGAAACATCCGTTATTTCAGCGATAATGAGTTGGAAGCGCTTCGTATCATTGAATGTCTGAAGAAATCTGGGCTTGAGATCAAAGATATAAAGCAATTTTTTATCTGGGTATCTGAAGGCAGCGCCAGCTATGAAAAAAGGAAAGAATTATTTGAAGCCAGAAAATCAGCTGTTGAAACTGAAATCCAGGAACTTCAAAAAACTCTCTCCCTCTTAAAATTTAAGTGCTGGTATTATGAAACAGCAATGAAAGATGGTAATGAAGATACGATAAATGCCATGTTACCTGATAAACTTCCAAAAAATATACAGAAGCTATATGACAAAGGACATGAATGATTTTTGTTTCTTCTTCAAGCTGGAATTGATCGTGCTCTGTCTTTCGCTAATGCAACTCCATTTTACTGTGCAAACATAAGTTATGCCCGTCTCAAGATTCGCTTTATATCATCCAGATTTTCAACAAAAAAGATTCCCTCCTGTCGCTCGTTAGAAGATAATCCTTTTTCAATCATATGATTTAGAAGTGCTTTCAAATCATCGTAGTAACCGTTCAGGTTGTAGAGAATGCAGGGTGCCTCCAGATGTTTCAAAGACACCTTCGACATTACCTCTGCAATTTCCTCCAATGTTCCCGTGCCGCCCGGGAAGGCAATAAAGGCTTCTCCTAACTCAATCATTTTGTTTTTTCTCTCAGACATATCCTTAGTCACAATCAGTTTTGTCAGTCCATCATGTTGAAACTCATTTTCAATAAAAAAATTCGGCTCAACACCCGTAACATCACCGCCTGCCTTCAATACACTGTCTGCCAATGCTCCCATTAAACCACCTTTAGAACCACCGTAAACAAGTGCATTTCCACTGTTTCCAATCCATGCCCCCAATTCCTCAACTGCTTTTCGTAAGCATGGGTCATTTCCTTCGTTTGCCCCAAGATAAACTGTTATATTCATTAAAAATTTTCTCCTACAACTTCCGATTGTTCGAGCTTTTCAAATACTAACGTACTTATTTCTGTTCAATAAGTGATTTATAGTAGTTACCAAAGTCAGCAAGTGAATTAACAATTGGAAGCATTTTTGTTCCGAGTTCCGTTAATCCATATTCAACTCTCGGTGGCTGCTCATGGTAATCGTGGCGATATGCCAGTCCATCACTCATCATTTGTCTTAAACTATCTGTCAAAACCTTTTGTGAAATACCATCTATACTTCGTTGTAGCTCATTGAATCTCCATGGGCGCTCTTTCAAGTTACGCAAAATCAGCAGTTTCCATTTTCCTCCGATGAGAGATACTGCTGTTGCAACTGGACATTCCGGTAATTCTTCTTTTGCTCGCATAATTCTCACCTCCGAGTCTATTGTAACACATTCAATTTTGAGTGTACAGTTACAAAAAGGTGCGTACTTGTTTTTGTATGTGTCTCACACTATACTAATACCAAGCAACCAGAAACTACAAATTAACTATGGAGGTACTATTATGGCAAATTACACAAAAACAACTATTGGAAAGGAAAACCGAATTGAGCTACATGAAAAGTTGTCTTTAACAGGTGCAGAAATCAGTTTAAACGAACTACCTGCAGGAGCAAATGTCCCATTTGTTCATTCTCATAAAGAAAATGAAGAAATCTATGGAATTCTTTCAGGTAGCGGCAAAGCCATAATTGATGGAGAAGAAATTAGCCTTTCAACTGGAGACTGGCTAAAAATCGCACCTGTTGCAAAGCGTCAGTTTTTTGCATCCGATATTTCTGGAATTACTTATATCTGCATTCAGGTAAAAGAAAATTCTCTGGAACATTTTACAGCAGAGGATGCCGTAATCGGCTAATTAAAAGTATTTATTTACAAAAATGCACAGTTCACGATAAGCTAAGAACTGTGCATTTCTTTTTTCTTCAATTTTACAATTTCTCTATTTTTCAAACAAGAACTTCTCGATTTCAAATGGCGATAAATAAATCTCTCCACCATCATCAGTTTAATTTTCGTTTAGATTAACGATTTCTTTTTCCTGTATTCTCTGTCCCTCGGATTTCCTCATGATAGAAATAATCTACGATCACTGGATGTCCCTGCGGGACTCTGCCATAAGGCATTTCATTATCCACAAATGGGCAATCATACTTCTTAGCCATTTCCTCAGCTTTTACTTCAAGTGCTTCAAAGTAGCTGCGGTTATGCTTGTTATAGATCTCGTCGTAAAGGGGTACAAGATCAGGATATTTTCCGGCGATATAATCCATAATTGTCTTTTTGAAACCGCCTCGAAGATTGAGATTTTCGAGCCAGAACAGATCGCACTGATCCTTTACCCGCTCAAAGATTGCTTCAAAATCCGTGATACCGGGGAATACCGGAGATACGAAACAGACTGTACGGATACCTGCTTCATATACCTGCTTCATAGCAGCGATACGGCGCTCAATGCTAGAAGCAGAGTCCATATCGTTCTTGAAATTTTCATCTAGTGTGTTGATCGACCATGAAACGGTTACTCGTCCAAGCTTCTTCAGCAGATCAATATCTCGTACCACAAGATCCGACTTTGTGCAGATCAGAATATCTGCGTCACTGCCGATCAGCTGCTCCAGAAGTTTTCTGGTATTCCCGAATTGCTTCTCCTGTGGATTGTAGCCATCTGTCACAGAACCGATGACCACCCGCTGTCCGGCATATTTCTTCGGATTCTTAATTTCCGGCCAATGCTTCACATCAAGGAAAGTGCCCCATTCCTCCTTGTGTCCGGTAAAGCGCTTCATAAAAGAAGCATAGCAATACTTGCAGGCGTGTGTACAGCCTACATATGGATTGACCGAGTAACCGCCTACAGGCAGACTGGACTTGGTCATGATGTTCTTTGTTTCCGCCTCATTAATGAGGATTCCATTTATTACTTCTGCCATGATCTCTGTACCTCCAACACTTTATTGAATTCATCCGGCATTTCCTGAATCATATTTTCATTCCCTATGATAGGGACAAGATCTTCCTTCATAAATACCGGAATGTCAAGCATATGCGCCTGATCTGTCAGAGACCATGCCCACTCCGGCTCCGTATGAACCTTCCTGCTCTGAACTCCAGTCATGGTGCCGACAACGATCCAGTTGATCCCGGAAAGATCAACTGAACCTGGATTGTCGAATAGCGGCTCAAAGGTAACATGATAGTGTTTTGCTCTGACATTTTCCCGTAGTGCGTCAATACGCCACAGTTCTACTTTTCTCGTCACCGTAACACCAAACCATGCGTTTTCCAAATCTGTATCAAAATCCAGCAGATCTGGTCGCTTTGTAAGGAACAGGAACTGATGCTGTGGATTTTCACGGATTTTTTCAAATACCTCGTCTCTCCATTCTGACTTCCAGCCGGAAAGATCGCTCATGCCGTTAAGAAGAAAGTTCTGCGGACGTTTCTTTTCCATCATCTTGAGCTTACCCGGAAAGAATTCAGGGTCAGCAAAGTCATCAATCATATGCCAGCGTTTCACATTATTGCGGGCATAGCAATATGCACACCCCACTGTACATCCGATGACGATATTCATGTTTTGAATCTGATCTTTGATACAAATACTCATGATTTCTGCCACTCCTCAAGATTCTTTCTGATACGGTCGAGGTATTCCTCAAACTGGGTAATTTCTTCCTCCGAAAAACCTTTGTAGTAAATACTGCCCATTTTATCAGATACAGAATCGTATTCGTCCTTTAAGGCATGTGCTTTTTCAGTCAGAAACAGGAGTGTTTTCCTTTTGTCCGTTTCAGACTGAACGCGTCTTATCAGCCCTTGATTTTCCATTCTTTCCAGCATCGTAGTAAGAGAAGTTATCGCTAATCCACATTTAATCGAGAGTGACCTGATTGAGATTCCATCTTCCTGCCACAGTACATAAAGAATACGCCCCTGGGCTCCGTTAAACGCATCAATATTCTTTTCGCTGAGAATCTTCTCAAAGATTCGATCTCCAAGTTGTTTTATTTTGGTAACAAGAAATCCGCCATTCATTTTCATACAAAAACTCCTATATAGTATTTTATCAAATAATACTATATAGGAGTTTTACTGTCAACAGTTTGTATGTCTAAGTAGAAGTAAATTCCGATTTGCGCGTTAAATCGTTTTCTTCATTCTATCACAGCTTCTATTGATCCGCCATCAATCTTTCAAACCAGGTATCCATAGCAAGGATAAACTTGCTTGCTCCTGACCATTCTTGCAGCATCTCATCCAAAGTCTTATGCTTCACATATTTCTGCACATATACCCAACAGGCAACACCACTGGCTTCTGATACAATGTCAGCCATACTTCTCAATGCTTTCCTGCAGAAGAAACATTTCCTTATCATCTTTTACTTGAAAGGGATGTTCCTTAAAAGGGCGGAGACGCTCAATCTCAATTTCTATGATTCGTTCTTCTTTTTCTTCTGATTGTCTGTTTGCTTCAGTCATCTCGACTCCTTTCCTCTAGGATTCAGGATATAAAAAATGCCTGCCTGGAACTTTTGTTGTAGGTAAAGTTCCAAACAGACATTGCTGTTTGACTATTAGCTGTAGCTAATAGAATTATATACTGTTTCAGCTAATTTATGTTTGCAGGTTTCGGAGAGATGGTTTCTTTTCCCGCCTTTTCTCTGATTTACATCCCCGAATAAGGGGTGACAACAGAGCGGAACTCAAATGTTAGCTGGACTTTCTAAAACCCATGTTTGCAAAACGGTAATTTTGATTAGCTGTCAGCTAACAAAAATCGGATTGCGTTAGCTGGAAATTGATCATTTTGAATGGAAAATCATGTCACGAACGTGATTAGAAAATAAGAAAAGCGTTCGTTGTCAGCTAATCCAGCTAACATTTTCGAACGCTTTGAAGCCCG
>OAVC01000573.1_pt1 | contig 19176 bp, 9 predicted proteins | sample 1495261 | NCBI WGS metagenome assembly OAVC01 (sample SAMEA2580074, study PRJEB22360) | human gut metagenome | biome: human gut; feature: human-associated habitat; material: faeces | place: Denmark | collected 2008/2010
ACAGGAAAAATCTCGTCTATTAGAAATAAAAATATTCTAAAGCCATAATCTTATATTTAATTTTATAAAAACTAATGTTGTTGGCGGGATTTTTTATAATTGTGTTTTGAAAGCATACTTGCTTTTAATATGTGGAAATCATTAAGACGATAATAAAACTCGCATCTGCCCAAGGAAGCAAACAGCCCGCGTTTATTGCAGGCTATTTGCCAGATGTCTTACTTAATCCTTCACATCTATTTCTGATAAGAAGGTTCATAACTTATTATCGGAACGGCGGCTCATTAAAGGTTCGTAATTTACGTGAATGCAGTCGGTCGCCTTCTGCGCGCAGCAAATCGATCGCCCGAATGCCAATTTGCAGGTGTTCGGAAATAGCGCCTTCATAAAAACGGTTAGCCTGGCCGGGAAGCTTAATCTCACCATGTAACGGTTTATCTGAAACACACAGTAGTGTCCCGTATGGCACGCGGAAACGATATCCTTGCGCGGCAATGGTTGCACTTTCCATATCAATTGCTACGGCCCGGCTTAAGTTAAAACGAAGTGCAGAAGCTGAGTAACGTAACTCCCAGTTCCTGTCATCTGTGGTTACCACAGTGCCAGTACGTAACCGCTGTTTGACTTCTTCACCAGGCCTGCCGCTGACTAACTTGGTAGCGTCATAAAGCGCACGTTGCACTTCAGCAATGCTCGGAATAGGAATATCGGGCGGCAGAACCGCATCAAGAACGTGGTCATCGCGTAAATAAGCGTGTGCAAGGACATAATCTCCAATGGCCTGGCTTTCACGTAATCCTCCACAGTGACCAATCATCAACCAGACATCCGGGCGTAGCACTGCCAGATGATCGCAGATGGTTTTAGCATTGGACGGTCCCACGCCAATATTCACCAGAGTAATACCCTGACCATCAGCGGTAATTAAATGCCATGCTGGCATCTGGTGTTTTTTCCATGCAAGGTCGGAAATGGCTTCTTCTGGCGCTTCGGTTTCGGCAGTGATCCAGTTCCCGCCAGCACAAGAAAGGGCAATGTAGGGACTATCAGGATCGAGGATCTGGCTGCATCCCCAACGAACGAACTCATCCACATAACGTGTGTAGTTGGTAAACAAGACGAACGGCTGAAAATGTTCAACTGGCGTACCGGTATAATGGCGCAACCGCGCGAGGGAAAAATCGACGCGGCGCGCATCAAAATGCGATAGCGGGGAGAATTCCGTTGGATGATAAATGCCGTCTGCAGTTTCATCGCCGATTTGCGCCAGTTCTGTTGTCGGGAAGTAGCGAGTTAAACCAGCGCTCATTGAGCGATCAAGTGTCAATTCAGAGCCATCGATGACATAAGGATAAGGGATTTCATGCTGCGAGGGTTGCACAGAGATATGCGCACCATAATCCTGATACAGCAACGTAAGTTGTTCATTGAGATACGAACGAAAGAGAGTAGGGCGAGTAATCGTGGTGGTGTAGCTGCCTGCGTGAGTAAAACGACCAAATGCGCGCGTTTTGGGGGGATTAGTTGTGCTACCGTCCCAGGTTACGGTCAGTGATGGATAGACAAAAAGACCTTGTTTGCGGGCGTTTTCATCAGGTAATTCGCCACTTGTAATATATTTGCCAATGGCGTTGCGTAAAGCAACTACAGATTGCTCATACAGCGCGTCGAGTTTATCCAGTGCCTGAGCTGGGGTCAGACCGGAGCCCTTATTATTCATGTGTGTCTCCTGTTCCATACAATTACCGCACATCCGATAGTATGTCACAGGAATGTGAAACAAAAGTATAAGGCGAAGATCGGATGATCTTCGCCAGGCTATCACGAGCGTTGATTGTCTTTCATCAATAAAGCGGTCATTGCAGAAATCAGGCATCCAGCCAGCAAATAAATGGCAACGCTATGCCAGTTCCCGGCAAAGTAAGTGATGAGTGCAGCGGCAATAAAAGGTGTAAATCCACCGCCAACCACACTGGCAACCTGATAACCGACTCCAGCACCACTGTAGCGATAACTGGCACCAAACATTTCGGTAAACATCGGTTGTTGCACACACACCACCATGTCATGCGCAATGTTTGCCAGCATGATGGAGAAGAAAACTATCCAGAAAATGGATTGTGCTTCAAGCGCCATAAAGAAAGGAAATGCGCTCAACGTTCCGATTAACGCGCCTGTGATATAAACCCTGCGCCGACCAAAACGATCGGCAAGCCAGGCAAAACAGGGAATTGTCAGGCAGCTTAATCCACCTACCAGCAAACCAATATTAAGGAAAAGTTCGCGCGGTAACCCCATATTCTGGGTTGAATAATTAAGTGCAAAGGCAGTAACAATGTACATCGTCAGCAACTCGCACAGTCGTAGTGCAATAATCTTCAGGAAAGCACCGGGATGTCGTAACAGAGCTTCGATAACCGGGATGCGTTTTTTCGCGGCCGCTTGATTATGTTGCTGTTGTTCAAATTCCGCGGACTCCTCCATGCCATTGCGCACCCACAATGCTCCCAGTACCAGTACGATGCTAAACAGGAAAGGAATGCGCCAGCCCCAGCTTAAAAACTGTTCGTCAGTCGTCATCATACTGATCAATGAAACCAGTCCGGTTGAAAGCAGTAAACCTACTCCGTAGCCAACTTGTACACCGCTACTGTAAAAGGCTTTTTTATTTTTCGGCGCACTTTCAACGGAAAGCAACGCTGCGCCTCCCCATTCGCCGCCGACGGCAAATCCCTGAATGGCACGCAGTGTCACCAGCAAAATAGGTGCCCACCACCCAATGGTCGAGAATGAAGGAAGAATACCAATCAAGGCTGTCGCGATGCCCATCATCCAGACGGTCAGCATTAACATGCGCTTACGTCCCAGCCGGTCACCAAAGTGACCGAAAATGACACCGCCGAGCGGTCGGAAAAGGAAGCCGACACCAAAGGTGGCAAATGCGGCGAGCGTTCCCATCGCCGGGCTTACTTGCGGGAAAAACTCGCGATTAAACACCAGTGCGGCGGTAATGCCATAGAGTAAAAAATCATACCAGTCGACGACGGCACCAGCGAAACTGCCTAACGCAGCTCGTCGGGCGCGACTTAACGAAAGCGTCCCTTCATCGGGACGAGTGGAGATGAGCGTGGAGTCCATAATGATCCTGTTTGTACTGTCTTTTTATAATTAGTATGGAAAAGGTAACTCACATTGCCGTCGATCTATAAACGAACCTTATGAGACTACCTCGACAGAGCGCATCTGCAAATGATTTTATGGCTGATTAGCGGCAACATGAAAAATTCGATGGAAGATGAAAGCGCAGGAGTTGCTGGTGTTGTTTAAGGATTAAGCAGAGGGCCCACAGGTTCGAGATATGAAACATAAAAGTCCGCATATGCACAAAATTGCACCCTGATGATTCTGATAGACTGCATTGCATTATAACCAGTAGGGAGGCGAGGTTAGTTATGTTTTTAGTATCATTGTTGAGACGTATTGCATTTAGTTACTACGATTATAAAGCTTATAATTTTAATATTGAAAAAACAGACTTTGTTGTCATACATATTCCCGATCAGATTGGCGATGCTATGGCCATCTTTCCTGTTATTCGGGCGCTTGAATTGCATAAAATTAAGCATCTATTAATTGTTACGTCGACAATTAATTTAGAAGTCTTTAATGCGCTCAAACTTGAACAGACTAAATTAACATTAGTCACAATGACTATGCAGGATCACGCAACATTAAAAGAAATAAAAGATTTAGCGAAGAATATAACACTGCAATACGGTACGCCGGATCTTTGTATAGAGGCGATGCGTAAAAAGAACCTGAAAACGATGATATTTATCAGTCAGTTGAAAGCAAAAACGAATTTCCAGGTCGTCGGTTTAACCATGAAGTGCTATTCCCCTTTGTGTAAGAACGCGTCCCGGATGGATCAGAATCTCCGGACTCCTGTACCCATGACATGGGCATTTATGATGCGTGAGGCGGGTTTTCCGGCAGTCAGGTCAATATATGAATTGCCATTAAGCGATGATGTACTCGATGAGGTACGCGAGGAAATGCGATCGTTAGGATCTTACATTGCGCTCAATTTAGACGGTAGCTCGCAGGAACGTACATTTTCATTATCGATTGCAGAAAATCTAATAGCAAAAATTCAAAGTGAAACAGATATTCCAATAGTGATCGTTTATGGACCCAAAGGGGAAGATAAAGCCAGGGCATTAGTGGATTGTTATAATAATGTCTACCGTTTATCCTTATCACCCTCGATTAAACGTTCAGCAGCAATCATAAAAGATGCTTATATTGCAATAACTCCTGACACCTCAATATTACATATGGCAAGTGCCTATAATACCCCTGTTGTTGCAATTTATGCTGATTACAAAACGCGATGGCCCGCAATGGCCGATGTTTCGGAGTCAGTCGTCGTTGGGCAAAAAATTGACAATATAAGTCTGGATGAATTCGCAAAGGCATTAAAAAGTGTTTTGGCGAGAATTTGAGGCAGTACTTATGCATAGTAATGCCGATCTGTTATGAACGGTGGTGTCATCAATACTCTGAGGCTGGTCAATCATCACAGAAAACCAGCCTTTGGATCAAAGCAATACTCACCGAAAATGATCATAGTCACACCGAACGCGATTCAGGAGGAACTGTTTGGTAAATAGCACCACCGGATCTTGGGGGCGCTGTGATTATTACTGTATTGCTATCACCGTCATTTTTGAATGTCACTTTACCAGTAGCATCAACGCCTACCCAGGAGGCCGAGCTTGAAAACGAATAATCAGCCGCCGTTTTTCCTGGTGCAAAGTTGTCATTATTCAACTGATAATACGCCCCGGTAAATCCCTGCGAAGGGAATGAAGCTGTCGGTAGGTTTGCACTATTCACTGACACTGTACCCGTCATTGGTCTGGTTTCCGCGCTAATGAATTCTATCGTGGTACTCAGGCCCGCCTGATGAACACCATTCAATACGGGGATCAGCGTTGCGATACCCTCTCCGTCTCCTGTAACAGTAGCTTTGTAATCACCGTTGATATTTTGACTGTAATCAATTGCGCTAATTTTCATATAGGGCACGTTTGTACCTGATTGCACAAATTCCATCCCTTCAGAAACTTTGATCGGATTGCCTGATATATCGTGCAGAACAAGATGTAGCTCAGCACTATCGGTAAAGTCCCCTTTCAGTGATGACTGGTTGTTCTTAAGGATGGACTGCGAGGCGTCTGCTGGGCCTGCCACTAGCGATATATCTACTGTTTGCATTCCACCTGCGCTTATGACTGCGCTTACAGTGACGCTCCCTGTTATCGCTCATCTCACGTTTGTTGTCGCGATTCCGTTTTGATCGGTCACCGCTGTTAATGACGTTAATGTGGTGGAGCCGCTTTTTAAGGCGAAGTTCACAGTGAGACCTTCGATCAGGTTACCACTGCCATCCTCAACCGTTGCCTTTAAGGTACTTAAATCACTGTTGGTGGCGGCGATAGTCGACGGATCAGCGATAAAGCTAGCAACATGTGCGGTGCTTGGGTTGCCAGTAACCTTCACGGTTGTCTGTGTCTGTATTGTGACGCCGTTATGGAACGATGCAGTCACCGTATATGTACCGACTTTATTGCTGGTCAGAACGACTGGAGCCTGACCTGAAGAGTTGGTTCTCACTTTTCCGCCACTTAACGTCGCACCTTCTAGCGTTACGCTAAAGTTGATGACCTGACCCTCCACTGGAGTGCCATTTGCAGAGGTTAGCGTTGCCGTCAGAGTAGCGCCTTTAGGAGCATTGACACCGGTAAGCGGACTGGACGTGAGTGTCAGTTTTTCATCAATAGCCTCCAGTTGTTTCTCAAGTGAAGCTCCATTCGCTAGGGATGCTTTTACAGTATACGAGCCGTTTCTTTCAGACGTCATGGTGACCTCGGCTACTCCCTGCGTATTAGTAGAGACCGTGTTCTGGCTGATGATCATTTGCGAGGATGGCGCTGCACTGAATGTCGCGGCTTGATGCGTCACCGGGTTGCCAAACTGGTCGTTAACGTGAGCTTTAACTGCTATGTCTTGTGCGACCATGACCTGACCTTCAGGTATCTCCTGACTGGTAATCGTCGCAGAATTAACATCTACCTTGGCATTCAGTAATCGCGAGATGACTTCAGTAGGTTTATCTGCCAGAGAGGCTGAAACTGTTTTTAGTCCGACCTCGGTGCTTGTCACAAGAATTTCAGCAAAAACCTGATCATCCGTTTCAACGCTGGTGCTGCTTAGCGTGACGGAGGTTCCACGGAAATTAACTTTTATACCTTCTACTGGGTTGCCGTTTCCATCAGTCACTATTGCTTGTAGCCTGGTCATTCCAATGTTATTGGCGATGAAATTGTCCTCGGTAACGTTAAGATTAACCTGCGCAGTGAGCGTATCCGCAGTAAAGTTCACCACCAACTGCTCACTCTTACCGCCAACCATCGATGCTGTCACGGTATGAGCGCCTGCTTTTGTACCTTTCAGCGTGACTTTCGCTTTGCCATCGGCATCAGTAACCGCTTTGTCGCCATCGCTCAGCGTGAAGTTCGCCTTCACATCTTCCGGTAGAGTAAATGTTACCTCAGTGTTGGCTATCGCATTGCCCTCTGTATCAGCGACGGTGCTGTTAGTGTCGTGAGATCGTTATTGTCGGCAATCACCGGATCCTTCGAGGCTGCCAGCGTGATTTCAGCATTCGTGACGTTCGGCACATAGTTCACTGTTTGTTGCATCGAATCGCCATTTTCGAGGGTTGCCGTCACGGGAGTTCTTCAGGCTGAAATCTTCATCCACGCCCAGCGTGATTCTTGCGGTACCGAAGCGGCTTAACCAGTCTGTCATTACCCCTGAAGCCTGAGAAGAGGCCCATCCACGTGCTATGTTTGCCGCCTGCTCGCTGTTCATATCTTCGGCGAGCAGAGATCCAATTAGCTGTGAAGTACTGGCTATCTGTTGCTCAAGGTTGCCACTGCTGTTACCCGGCGGCGGGGTTAAATTTTTTTCACTAACTTGTGCCTGGACATCCAGTTCATCACCCGGGCGGACATTACGAACAAACGTACGAAACTGGTTGAGTTTGCGTAACAGGGGGGTATCTATAATTTGTTGCACAGGACAAATATATCTGGCTTCTGTACAGAGTCTTAAATTTTGACCATAAATAAAACCGTCCCTGTCAAGCATGCATAGTTTATCAAGTAGGTCTCCCACAAACTGCCTGAATTTTATTTTTCCATTAAAAGTTTGTATCTTCTTAAGTATCACAGGAGACTGGAAATAGACCAATAGTAGGATGTTGCCACTCAAGGCATGACGATAAATATCGCTAGGAGTAATTTTTTGTTTTATGGCTTTGGTAGTGATCTCAACTGCTTCCGTTATAGTGACCCATGTTGACATATAATGAGTTATAAGCAATGGCTGATATTTTTTTGACATAATATTATCTCCTTCTACACAACAATTCGTTCCGTTAAGGAAAAAGATTGGTGTCACAAGTATTTATTTATGATTAATCAGAGGGTTTATGACAGAGAAAAGGATGTATATTTCTGAGTAAACATGTACAGGCCTATGGGGTGACTATTTAATGAGTAAATGCCGAATGATTTTCGGGGTGATGATTATAACTTGAGGAAAAATCCCAGCGTGGTTTGAGTAGTGTACCTGAGTGATATTTGTGTTATGTATGCATTGATTGCAGCAGAATAAATATAGTTCAGGCTAGTATAGTTTATGGTAGCTATGAGAATATATAATCTATTTTACCTATAAAATAATTTATATGTATGGGGTTGTTTTTTAGGTTGTTTGTCTGTGCTTTTATATTCTGGAGATGTGCCTTGTATATAGGATTGTTTGTTGGTTGTATTTTTTAATGTTGCACTGTTGTGAATTTTTATTTTGATATGATTATTTCTTTAGTATAAGGAGAGAAAGGAACGAGAAAGTTAAATCTATTTATCCTAATCGCAATTTCATTGTTTAAATAATCACTATGGATTAATATTTTTTGCGACTCTGCTGAGTTACTGGTTTTAACTAGTGGTGTAAAAGGGATACCTTTTCGGTATCCCTTTTACAATAATCAGAAGAAATCAATTCGCGTATTGATACCGACGGTGCGACCCATATTGACCTGCGCGACGGCGCTGCTGCCGTTCATGTAGCCATAGGTACGGTAACGACGGTCGAACAGGTTATCGACATAGACGGAAATGTTCATCTGTTCAGTCGCCTGCCAGCCCAGGCTGCTGTCCAGGGTGGCATAGGTGCCTTGCCGCAACTGGTTGTCGCCATCGAAATAATGCGGCCCGACCAGATTAACCGCCAGTCGGGGCATCAGTGCGCCATAGCGCGTATCAATCACGCCGTTCACGCTGCTTCCCGCGCCATAACGTGGTACGAACGGCACCCGGTTACCGTGATACAACTCACTGTCATTGGTGAATTCGGAACGGATCACGTTGCCATTGATATCCCATGACCAGCCTGGCGCAAACCGCCACTTCGCTTCAAGCTCGACGCCGGTGGCGTCGGCTTTACCCGCATTGCTTAATGTCTGCATCCCGACCGGGCCAGAGTAAAGCTGCATGTCTTTGGTGTGGGTATAAAACGTCGCGGCTTGCAGCGTGACGTCAGCGGTTTCGTAGCGGGTGCCAAGTTCATAGTTGATGGATTTCTCGGCGACGAACGGTTTGGCATCAAGACCCGCAGTAGGCACGATGTTGTACCCGGAAGGTTTATATCCCTGGGCTACACGGGTATACACTCTCCAGTCATCGGTCAGCATATAGCCTGCGGATAGCTGCCCGAGCACCTGATCGTCATTGCTCTTACCCTGGTCGCCAAACGGGTTGCCGAGCATGCTGCCGTGATATTGTGTACTGGATTTATCATGCGAGAAGCGCACGCCGCCGCCGATATCAAAACGATCGGTTAAATGCCAGGTCAGGTCACTGTATGCGGCCAGCGTTTCAGCGGTGGTATAGCCGGTACTGCTTAAATAAGGCATTGTCGGCATGTCGTAGGCTGAATTTAACTTCTCGCGGGTGTTCTGCCGGTACAGCCCAAACACCATATCAACGGTACGCGCATCGCCCAGGGTTGCGGCGCGCAGCTCCTGCACATCCTGATTCCAGCGCTGAGGCATATTGATGATTAACGAACCGGAAGGGAAGGTGCGCGAATAATGCTGCTGCTGCCAGGCGCTGATCAGGTTGAAAACCCAGTCATCGGTGGTGTATTTCCCACTCAGGGTTTGGCTGTCAGTGCAGCGCCGCATGTACGGGTCTGGTGAACCATCGCTGATCGACAGCTTACGGCCCTTAATATCATTCCATCCCACATAGGCATCCTGGGTGGCGCGGGTACATTCGCGTGAGGCGGCAAAGCCCATTTCCCAGGGCTGATCGTCCGGCGCCAGACGCAGTTTCACATTCCCTATGCTGGCGCGGGTGCCGCCTAAGTCATCGCTTCCCGTCGCGGGGTTAATCATGTCGCCGTCATCAACCTGGCGTAACAGGGTGACGCTGCCGTACAGCAGGCCATCCTGAATGGGGCCGCTCAGGTTGAACTTACTTCGATAACTGTCGCGGCTACTGACGCCGCCTTCAATATAGCCGCGCGGCGTGCTGTCCGGCTGCTGGGTGACGATGTTGATGATCCCGCCCTGAGCGCTTTTGCCATATAACGTTCCCTGTGGGCCTCGCAGCAACTCCACGCTTTGCACATCGGTAAGCGCCTGGATGGTGTTGGTGGAAAGCTGAGGGACGCCATCGACATACAGGGTGACGGCGGGGTTATAGAAGTCCTGCGCTGAAGAGACGCCGCGTAGCGAGATCGTCGAAAAAAGCATGTTGCCGCTATTTTCAATATTGAGCCCGGGCAAGACTCTGGGGAGTTTGTCGCTGGCGGTGACGCCGGCGTCGCTTAATTCCGGCGCGCTGACAACAGTAGACGAGACGTTGTTGGCTGATGCCGAGCGGGAAGATTGTTTACTGGCGGTAACCACCAGCGTGCTTTCGTCTTGCTGTGAAGTCTGGGCATTAGCAATGGCGGGGAGCAATAATCCCCCCAAGGCCAGAGGATAAAGCCGTGTCATTTTCATTGTTGTGAGTCCCTGTAAGACGGCGAAACGCCAAAAAATACCGACAATGGTGAATTGAAAATGATAACTATTTCTAATGGTGGTGCTACCCGAAACGGGTTTATTTCAACCTGTTTCGGGTCGGTTTGCGCTTATTGGGCAGAATGGCGATAACGGTCGACGGCGAGAGCCGTCAGGCGTTTTTTGTCTATCTTGCCGACGGCGGTGAGCGGCCAGTGGTCCAGAAACTCGATTTGGTCAGGAATTTTCCACGCGCTGAGCCCCATACGGGTCAGTTGTTGACGCAACTGCTGATAGTCAGTTGGCACCTGCTGCGCGATGATAAACGCGCAAATCCGCTCGCCAAGCAGCGTGTCCGGCGCGGCGACCACCGCGCAATCTTGCACTTCCGCTAAACGCAGCAGTGCCGATTCCACTTCAGCCGCGGCTATTTTTTCTCCGGCGCGGTTGATCTGCTCTTTTATGCGTCCCTCAACGTGCAGGTTCCCCACCTCATCCAGCCTGACATTGTCGCCTGTGCGGTAAAACCCTTGCGCGGTAAAGGCCTGCGTGTTGTGGGCAGGGGCGCGGTAATAGCCCGAAATGGTATAAGGGCCGCGCGTTAACAATTGCCCTGTTTCGCCCGGCGCGACGTCGTTCTCGTCTTGATCAACGATGCGGATTTCATCCAGAGGGGACAACGGGCGCCCCTGGCTGTGGAGAATGGTGGCATGCGGATCGTCCAGCCGGGTAAAACAGAGCAGGCCTTCCGCCATACCGAAAACCTGTTGCAGGGTACAGTCAAAGGTGGCGATAACCTGCTCAGCAAGCGTCGGGTCGAGCCGGGCGCCGCCTGCCTGAATGACGCGCAGCGACGAAAGGTCGCTGTCTTCCCACTCCCTGGCCTGCACCCATAATTGCGCCAGCGCCGGAACCAGGGCGACGTGAGTCACTCTTTCCTGCGCGATTAAAGGCATCACCTCATCACAGCTGGCGCTGTCGGTCAGCACCACTTTTCCGCCGCAGGCAAGCGTTCCCAGAATACCGGGGCAGGCCAGCGGAAAGTTATGCGCCACCGGGAGGACGGCGAGATACACGCTCTGTTGGCTGATGCCGCACAGTTCAGCAGAAGCGCTGAAGTTATAGCTATAGTCGGCATGTCGGCGCGGGATGAGTTTGGGCGTGCCGGTTGTGCCGCCTGAGAGCAACAACAACGCGGTGGTGGAAACATCAGGCTGCGGCCATGCCTGTCGCTCACCGTGAAGGGAGAAGAGCGGCGTAAAATCGTCGCTCATGGTCTCTCCAGCGACCAGAACATGACGCAAGCAGGCGTGTTTGTGCGCCATCTGTCGGGCCAGCTCTGCGTGGTTTTCCCCGTGAATAACGTAAGCGACGGGTTGCGCCAGCTCAATCAGCGCGTCGATATCCAGCGCCCGTTGCGAGGGCATCGCCAGCACGGGGATAACGCCCAGTCTTAACAAGGCGAACAGCAGGGTAACAAACGCGTTGTCGTTGGGAAGCTGCACAATTACATGCTCCCCCGAACGCAAACCCAGTGATGACAGACCTGCGGCAAGTTCGTCAACTTGTGCATCAAGCGCGCTGTAGGTTAACGACCCCTTTGCATCAACGACGGCAATTCGCGAGGCATAACGGGCCGCCCAGTGGCGCAACTGTTCGGCAATGGGTAAGGGATACTGTTCAATCAGAGATTCAAAGGAAGAATTCATGCGTCACCTTTCTGAAGTACTGGGCTGTTTTTGCCACGCGGTCATTGCAGAAAATGCGTGGGGAAAATGGCGGACAATCTGCGTAAAAAAGGACCGGGCTTGTTGAATGGGATAGAAGTGATCGCCGTCAATCACCACCGGGCCTGTAACGTGGCTCAGCCACTGACGCCAGGCATCGACCTGCTGCCAGGAGGCTTCGCGATCGTGGCTGCCGCACAATAACAGCGCAGGCGTGCGCAGCGGCGGACAGACGTCGGGCGAGTCGTAGTGATAGCTCTCGGTGGCGTAAAAATCAGCGCGCAGAAGAGGAAGAAACAGCGACATTAATTCCTGGTTTTCCCGCAGTTCAGGAGAACATCCGCCAATGTCTATCAGCTCAGCGATAAAGTCGGCATCATCGCGATGGCTGAGCTGGCGTTCAGAATGCAGATGCGGGGCATGGCACCCGGAAATAATCAGTCCTTGTGGCGCAAGCCCCCGTTGCTCCAGAAGTCGGCAGGTTTCAAACGCCACCTGCGCCCCCATGCTGTGCCCGGCGAGTAAAAGCGGCGTGTCAGGCGATACGGATGCTTCCAGCTCGTTCGCCAGCAGTGCCGCCAGTTGTGTAATGCTTCTGAGCGGTTCCAGATGGCGAAGGCGATCGCGCCCCGGCCAGGTCACCAGAGAAAGCGCGCAATCAGCCAGTTGCTCAGCTTGCCAGTGGCGAAACGCGCTACTGCTGCCGCCAGCGAAAGGGCACATGGCCAGATGCGCAGTATTGCCGTTCCGGGCGGGCCACAGCGGGATGCACATTGCAGATTGCGTCACAGCGCCTCCTTATCATCATCGTTGTAGAAACCGGCTAACCGGTCGTGGTGCGGCGGCGTCAGGCGTCTGATCTCCGCATTGCCGGTCTTACGTAAAATCTGCTGCCATAAACGTGATAACGCGATCTGATGTACGCTTTGGCAGGCCGCTGGTGGATGTTCGCCCGCCAGATGGCTGCGCAACTGGTGTAGCAACCAGCTGACGCCCTCCGGCCCGACGGTTTCGCAGCAGTCGCGCCAGCTCAGGGGCGCCGCGCTGCGCGTCAGACCCGGCAGATCGCGCAGGATCTCCGGTCTGCGGTAGAGGCTGTGGGCGTTCTCCTGATGGTCTGCGACAAACAGGCTGGATGACCAGATGACGGGGCCGTAGCTCGCCTCCAGCGAAAGATGACCTTCCGGCCAGCCCAGCAGCAGGCGGTGCATGATAAGGCTATGCATATCTGGATCGTCAGGATCGAGATAGCGCTGAAGCAGCAGGCAGGCTTCTCCCTCCGGCCAGAAGAGTCTCAGACAGTGAAAATCGCTAAAGCTGCCAACCACGTCGCACTCCACGGCGGCGGCATCAACGCCCAGAGCCAGCAACAACAAATCCAGAGTGGAGTAGAGCAACTGTCGGCTGGTGGTGGCGTGGACCACCTGCGGCGTCTTAGCCAGACAGCGACGCAGCTGCTGCGCATCGCGAAGCCATGTGCGTCCCGCGCGCGTATGCGGATAAAACGTGTTTACCCAATAGCAGCAGCCCTGTTCCTGCGCCAGCGTTTGTAAGGAACTGATGTCATCCGGGTGGAGGGGATGCTCCTGAATGACGTGTACGCCGCGCGTCAGAAAGTGTCTGGCAAGCTGCGTACCGGTTCCTCCGGCGACGGTCGAACGCACGACAATACAGGCGATATCCGGCATCCTGGTTATCTGTTCCGGCGAGGTATACAGCGGAATGCCAAACGCATGAGCCAGCTCTCTTGAACGAGCGCTTCCCTGCGCCAGCAGGCCGACCAGTTCCAGCCCCTCCGGGGGCTGCATAAAGGCATTCAGGTACATTTCGCCAAATTTGGCGCCCACAATCAGTACGCGTTGTTTTGGGGAGGCGGACGGCATCATAACGTGTTCTCCGGTTGCGTTGAGGTTGCGCAAAGCCAGCGCGTAATGTGTTGCGCACAAGCCTGAACGTGGGGGGCTTCCATCATGATTTGCCAGTGGCTGGCTTCAATCACAGCGTCGTCGGCGTTGTTTATCCAGCCCTGCCACTCGGTTTCTGCTGGCGTCCAGTGCGCGGGTCTCCCGGCGGCATACACCATGAGACAGGGGACCGGAACGCTTTCGCCCGGCGTATGCTCAGTCAGTAAACGCAGCAGATGCGCGATGTTGTCGAGCCACGTTTCTGCCGCTTGCAGCGTCAGGTTTTGCGACACCATACCGGCCGTTTTAGCGAGGCTGATAAAGTCGGCAAGCTGGCTGTCGGGCGTCTGCTGGTCGAAATGTTCGGGCAGTGCCAGAGGCGTTTGTCCTTCGGCTAACAGGCGCAGCAGGGCCGCCCGGTTTTCGCAACAGAAATCCTGTCGGCACACGGGATCGATTAACACCATCCGAACCTGCTCGCCTTTGGCGTACAGGCGTTGTGCGGCGCCCGCCGCAAGAAACGCGCCATACGACCAACCCGCCAGCACATAAGGGCCGTGAGGCTGCTGACGACGGATGCACCCGACATACTCATCGATCATCTGGTCGAGCGTGGCAAAGCGCTGCGGCGATTTTGCTTGCAGGCCGAAAACGCGCCTGTTCAACGCGCTAGCGAGCGGCAGCCAGGCGCTGATATCGCCGTCTGAAGCGTGGAAGACAAACAGGGTTTCCTCACCGTCGCCCTGGCAAAGGGGTATCGGGTTGTCCTCTCCTGATGTAGCCGCCTGTAGATGGGCGCAGAAGTCGCTCAGCGTCGAATGGCTGAACAGATCCTGAAGGTTAGCCCTGGCAATCCCTCTCCGGTTTAGCTGCGCGACCATCCTTGTCGCCATCAGGCTGTCGCCGCCCAGTTCGAAAAAGTCGTGATGCCTTGCCACGGGGCGAGACAGCAGCGATTGCCAGAGTTCAGCCACCTGTTTTTCCAGTGCCGGATTCCCCCCGGCAACTGGCGTGGGTTTGGCTGGCTCAGTCGGCGCATCAGACGGGGCATGCAGCGGCGTAAATAACGCTTCTCTTTGCCGGATCTGTAAAATGGGCAGACCGGTGCCAAAGCGCTGCTGTAAATAGCGGCTCACGGCTTTTTTATCCGGGCGATTTACGCCAGGCGAACGCGCTACCAGCAGATGCTGGCGCAGCGGCGACGATTCCTGCGCGGGCCACGCCAGCTCGTTTGCAAACCCGGCCTGAACGAGAACCTCCTGCCATGCGGAGCGGGTGAGCATCGGTTTCTCATCCCGGCGGCGGAAATCGCGGTATCCGCTTAATCCCTCAATAAAGCCCACGCTCGCCAGCTGGAATACGCTGTTTCGCTCCGTCGCTTCAACGATCAGCAAACGTCCGCCGGCTTTCAGCAACAGTTTTAATCTGCGCAACGTCTGGACGACATGGCTGGCGTCGTGGAGCACATTGACGGCAACGATCAGGTCGTAACCCGCCTCCGGGTGGGCGGTGAAATCCAGCGGCTGGTTGATGTCGAACAAGGCATAAGACACCTGCGATTCATCATGGAAACGGGCTCTGGCGTCATTGAGGAACTGCGCGGAGACGTCCGTGAAGTGGTACGACTGTCGCGTGTTCCGCGTGGCCTTCAGCACCGGCGCGGTAGTGGCTGCGGTTCCGGCGCCAACCTCCAGAATCCGTTCTGCGCTGCACAAGGCGGCAATCTGCGCGGTATAGCGATTCAGACAGGCGCTGGCGGGGTTGTCGCGATACAGCGCGTCGGTAACGCGATGCTGCTCGTTGAACAGCAATTCCAGCGGAGAACACTGCCCGGAGAAGAGGGCGTCGTGCCGGGCGATGCAGGTTTCCAGATACTGCGCCAGCGCCTGGCTCCATTGGCTTTGCGGGCACGCTTCCTGAGGCTCAGGAATCTCGCTGAGCGGAATGCGGCAGCGCCAGCTTTCACCTTCGCGGATTAACCACTCTCTTTCCGTCAGACACTGTAGCCACTGGCGCAGCAGACGCTGGTGAGACGCTTGCGCGGACAGCGCCTGTACTATTGCGCTAAAGCGATGGGCGATCTCCGGCGTGGTAAACAGGCCGTGACGATTTAGCGTAGCCGCGATCCCCTGTAGCGCACGCGCCTCCAGCCAGCGCCAGGTCGCCTCCAGCTCATCAAGCTGCGCCTGCTCAGGCAACGGCAGCGCCAGTTGGGTAAGTTCGTGCTCATCAGGCATCGCCGCTGATGGCGAAGGATCGTCGGCCATCACGATATCCAGCGTCAACGCGCCCTGTTCGGTTATTTCCGCTCTGGCCTGCCGGATGCCGGGGTATTCGAGCGTCGCCTGCTCAATATCCCGCAGGTCGTAGTCCGCCTGCGCGTTCAGCGGCCAGCGTCGGCGGGGAATGTGCCTGGCGATGCCGCTGGCGAGAGTCTTCAGGCTTTCAGGGGCGGCGATGACGGCTTGCAGGATGGCGCAATAGTCATTAAACATCGCCTCGGCAGCGCCGGGTTCCAGCACGTTGTCCATGCAGTACCAGCTAAACATCAACTCGCCGTCGCTCTCCATGACCTGATGATCCAGCCAGACCTGCGGCGTTTGCGTGAATACATAGCAGGGTTCGCCGAACAGATGGCTCATCGCCTGATCGATAGTCATGCCTTCCAGCGTCATCCCCAGCATACTGGTAAACACTACCGGCATCAGCGGTTGACGTTGTGATCCGCGCAGGCGGCCCAGCTCACGGATCACCTCAACACCGTTCATTTCACTGTGCGCCATGTTTTGCCAGAGGCGCTGTTGGGTCTGTTGCATCTGCTCTTGCAACGTCACCGGCGCTGAGAAGTTAAAATCAACCAGCGTGACGGAGGTAAAATCACCAATCAACTGGTTGATTTGCGGATGGATCGGCTGGCGATTGAAGAACGTCAGGTTCAGCGTAAATGTTGTGGTACGGCTCCAGCGCTCAAGGGTGGCGGCAAACAGCGTGAGCAGCGCGGCAGACGGTGTGACGCCTTGCTGCTGCCAGCGCTGTTTCACGGCCTGCCATTCTGTCTTGCCGATCGTCGATTTGAAGGTGGTGAAGTGTGGCGTTTCCGGGGGCGTCTCAACCACCGGCAGCTCTGGCGCTAAGGGCAGTTGCGGCAGTTTTTCCTGCCAGTAATCCCAGGCATCGTGCCATGCCGATGTCTGTCGGCGCGCCTGTTCAGCCATCACATAATCACGGAAGGTAATAGCGAGCGGTGCCAGCGTTTCACCGCGCCAGACCTGCGCCAGGTCGTCCATCATGACTTTAAAACTCTGCACATCAAACTGCAAAAGGTCGAGGTTCATATGCAGACGGTAATGGCAATCGTCGATTTCGCTGACCACCAGCTCAAAAAGAGGCCACTGGTCGGCAGGCAAAACGCGATAGCTCAGTTCATGCCGCCGTTTTTCCAGCGCGATGCGCTGTTCTTCCGGGGAAAGCGCGCGCAGATCGTCACGCGGGATGTGATACTCCGGCGTTGTCGCCAGGATTCGCTGCTGCCCGTCGGCATCAACCACCATACGCAACATATCGTGGCGTGCGATGAGCTGGTTCCATGCTTTCTCCAGTATGGCGAGATCGAACTCATCGTGGCGTTTATCCCACTCAAACAGGACGTGACAGGCGACGCCGCCATAGCCAATGAGGTGGGTTCGCCCCAGCCAGTAGGCGTGCTGAATGGGCGTCAAAGGGAAGGGCGCATAACGCTCGTCGGCGTCGTGCCGCAACACTTCCGGCTGCGAAGCGGCAGGCGTCGCCTCTGGCTTAGAACAGATAAGCTGCGTGAGTCCATGAGGAGACAGATCCTGCCACGCCCGTTCCGCATTGATGCGTACACCCAGGTAGTGCTGAATATCGCTACTGAGTTCAAGGAAGAGCAGCGAGTCCATGCCGAGTTGCAACAGATCCTGGTTTGGATGCAGTGACGCCGGATCGCTCAGCCTTAGCTGAACCGCAATCCGCTTTTTCAGCCATGCCATCACCGCTGTTTCATCGCTCAGGCTGCCGTTAAAGGCGTTGTCATCAGCAGGAGGAATGACCGGCGTTGCGGCTTTTTCTGTGGCGCTGATGTTAAACAGAGCCTGTTGTAACGGGGGCATTTTGTCGGTAAAAACGCGCATCGCCAGTCGCCACGGGGCGCCGCGCATCACCGCCTGTTCCAGGTGCCAGCAGCCTTCGGCATCGCTTAACGCGCCCATACCTCGGCTGGCGAGCGTCGCCAGCATTTCCGGCGTGGCCGCCCGACCGCTTTCTCCCCATGCGCCCCAGGCGACAGAGAGCGTTTTCGGCGCATCAAGGGTGGAAAACTGCTGGGCCAGCCCGTCCAGGTAGCCGCAGGCCAGCGCATGGGCGCTCTGACCCGGCGCGCCGAGGGTGGCGGCAGCGGAAGAGTAGAGAATAAGATAGCGTCCGTCGTGGTTGCGCAGGGTTTGCAACAGCTGGCTTGCCGCCTGCGCTTTTACCGCGAAAACGGCAGCCAGCTGGTGGTCATCAAGCTCCTGCAAGGGCGCGTCAGCCAATACGCCAGCGGCATGAATCGCTCCGGCAATGCCGCCGTTGGCCGCCAGATCGTCAAGAACCGTGGCCAGTTGCCCGGCATCGCCCACATCACAACGGCAGACGCGCGTCTGCCCGCCCTCCACGTCGCGTAGCCATGACTCATCCACGCGCGGCGCCAGCAGGGCGATGCGTCGCGCCCCTTTTTCTCTGAGCCAGTTCACGGCAAGGCGGCCTAATCCGCCAAACGCTCCGGTCACCAGATGCCAGCGGCTATCGCCGGTAAACACGTTTGCCGGTAATTCAGCGGCGCATCCCGTATTGGGCGACAGTGAAGGAAGCCAAAGGGTGTCACCCCGTGCGGCGAGCCAGCGCTGTGATAGTGAGACTGCGCTCAACCCTTGATGCAGCGTTTCCCACGGGGTGTTTTCGGCGAGATCGATGGCGGCAAGCAACCGTTCCGGCTGTTCGTTGGCCGCGACGCGAAGCAAGGCCCATAGCGCGTGATGGGATGCAGAGAGTGCTTCATTTTCCTCGACTCGCCACGCGCGGCGAGTAACCACAATCAATCCGGCTGCGCTGGCGGTGAGCGCTGCTATCACTTTCTCCGCTAAGGCCAGCGTATCCTCGCTCTCCTCAACAATCATCAGTCGTGAAGAGGCGTGCGGATCGTGAATGATGCCGTATTGCGCTAGCTCGTCGCTGCGCGCAAGCGTACCGGCGCTGAAGCTAAAGGTAAGCGGATGGTCAATGCTGGCGACGTTGAGGGGCGTCCAGCGCCATTGATAATGCGTTTGCGGCGCAGGAAGAGGCGCGGCGGGCGATAGCGGCAGGCACCCGCCCCCAAGGGGAAGGGGGTCACAGCGCGCCATCA
>OAVC01000584.1_pt1 | contig 18755 bp, 15 predicted proteins | sample 1495261 | NCBI WGS metagenome assembly OAVC01 (sample SAMEA2580074, study PRJEB22360) | human gut metagenome | biome: human gut; feature: human-associated habitat; material: faeces | place: Denmark | collected 2008/2010
AAACACGCTCTAAAGCCTGTGCTTGCGTCAGACCTTGAAGCGTGTTTTGTCTCATTTTTGTTATTGAAAATAGTTACATGTTTTTATGAAAAAGAGGTGATTATCATCAATCTTACAGGTATGATCTTGAAAATGCGTTACTGTATCCTGGAGCAGGTGGGCGCAGGCGGGGAGGGGCATTTGTACCTTGCCAGGGATATGGAGCTTGGAAATTACTGGGCAGTAAAAGAACTTCCCCTTGAGAAAAAGCGTGAAGCCAGACTGCTGCGGCTTCTGGAACATCCATCCATTCCACGGATGGTAGATTATGTGGAAAATGGAAATCACTGTTATCTGATCATGGAATATATTCGTGGAAAGTCCCTTGGACAGATGTTAAAGGAGGGACATGTTTTTGCAGCGGATGAGCTTCTTTCCTACGGAGACACTGTGCTTGCAGTTCTGGAATATCTTCATGGGCAAAAGCCGCCGGTATATTATGGGGACTTGAAACCGGATAATCTTATGCTTTCAGATTCGGGCAAATTGTATCTGGTGGATTTTGGGAGCGCGGTGTTTGGATTTGGAGAAAATCAGCGGATCTGTATGGGAACAGAAGGCTTTGCAGCTCCAGAACAATATGAGGGAAAAGTAAACAGCTCCAGTGATCTTTATGCTTTGGGAAAAACATTACAGGCGCTGGCAGGAAAAAACTGGTTATCTGTTTTGTGGAAAGTTCCGGGATTTGCTTTGTTTCTCTATAAATGTACCCGGCCTCAGGGGAAAAGACGATTTGATAATGCGGCACAGGCAAGAAAAATGCTTTCTGGTATAGGAAAAAGAAAAGGGCTTGCCAGAAAAAATGCAGCGGTGGTGATTGGAACTACGGGGATTTTGCTGGCTGCAGGTGTATTTCTTGCAGGATCAGAGCAGCAGGCAGCTTTCGAAAGTGCATTGGCAGAAGTAACGAAAGGATATTACGAGATAGAGGAAAATGAGTCTTCTTCGTTGTCAAAGAAATTTGCAGCAGAAGCGGATAAAAAAAGTACAGACAAAGAAGCAGATAAATTTCTTCTTAAAAAATGCGAGCATGCAGAAAGTGCTTTGCAAAAACTGCAAAAAGAATATACGAAAGATGAAGAGCAGAGAAAATTGCTTTTATTATTGGCGGTAAATGCGGAACTTCAGAAAGAGTGGGAACGGGCCGCCGTGTATTATGAGCAGCTGCTTTTGTATGCGCCGGAATTTGCAGAAGGGTATGGGAAATATGGACTGTTCCTTTTGCGAAGAGGTCAGAAGAATTCCAGCAGGAGACTTTATGTTTTATACAGAAGCAGTAAGGCAGATGGGACGGATTGTAAGAGCGTTGAAATCTGGGAAAAACAGATGGAAAGTGAAACAGGTGAGGGAAAATGAAAAGATGGAGAAGCATAAGGAGAAAAATTGCGAAAAATTCAAATCGAAGAGGTATATATTCGCACAGCATCTGGAATAACTTTCGGAAACCTGGAATTTATCTGATGGTGACAGTGATTTTACTTATTACCAAAGTTGGTATACTTTACACTTATGGTGGGGAATTTGGAGGATTTGATATCGATATTGGTGCTGATGAAGGTATATTTGATAATTGGGAGGAGGCTGAAGGAAATCAGGAAACTACGGAGCCAGAGCAGAAAGAAAATGGGGGCAGTAATGGTAATGAGAGTAATAACAACCGCAATAGTGACAGCGCGAATGGCGGTACTAGCAGTAATGACATAGAAAATGACGGTAATAATAACAGTCATAATAGCGGCAGCAGTAACGATAACAACAGCGGGAATAATAACAATAATAATAGCAACGCAGGAGCTGGCTTGTCGAAAACAGAGAACGGTGACAACACAGGTGATGAGGAGGGCTGGGAAAAACCTCAAGCTGCGGGTGCTGAGAGAAGACCAAAAGAAAACAAGAAAGAAATAAAGAAAGAAAACAGTGTCACGGCAGCCTCACCGGCAAACAAAAACGCAGAGAATAAGAAAACGAATATAAATGCAGACAACAGTGCCAATGGAACTGCGCCGAAAAGCAATACTACAAAAAAGACTCCCCGTGTAAAGAAGGATAGCTCAAAAAGTAAAGAAGAAAAGTCAGGAGATACTGCAGCAGATGAAAATATAAGTGAAAACGGGATTGCTGCCAGAGAAACGAAGAATACTGATCGGAAAAAGGCGGATATGTCCAAAGCAAAAATTACGGAAAGTCCCAAAAAAGAAAATACCAGTGAGCATTTGAAACTCACAGGAGCCGGCACGGCTTTTACAGCAGTAGGAATGGCAAAGACATCTCATGGACTTGGATTCTATAACAGAAATGATGGAAATAGAGAAAAAAATGAAAACACAAATAAAAACAATAACATAAATGATAATGAAAATAGCACAATACGTTTTGCACACAAAGAAACAGTCCCTGTAAATGAATATCCTGAAATACAAGTTATAAGAACTACCGGTGAGCAGGATGTTACAATTCTGTCTTTGAACTTAAATGGTGATGAGATTTTCTGGCACCAGGAAGGGGATACCCTTGTATTTGACCAGCCGATTACAGCGAAGGAAAATACTGTGAAGGTGATTGCTGTAATAGATGGGAGAAGAATTGTGCATATGCCTATATGGGAGTTTTGAAAGTGTGCATCAACTGTTACTGGTCACGGAGTGGTTACTGTTCACTGGTAACGTTCCGCGAGGCGTTTTTTGTGAACAAAGTTCACAGAAAACCCGAGAATTGCGGCGCGAAATCATGCGAATGCATGATTTCTGTGCATCGCGAAGCGCATTACTGTGAACGGAGTGAACAGTAACACGGAGTGAATGGTAACCATCAACTAAGATTTTGCCATCTGGACGTTATAAAGAAATGATGTTATAATTAACACTCATATAGCGAAAGACTTGAAAAATCAATGACAAAAATTACATGACGGTACAGGAGGCAAAACACAGATGTACAAAGCTATTTTATTTGATCTGGACGGAACTCTCACCGATTCCGGGGAGGGAATTACCAAATCCGTACAATATGCTCTGGAGAAGGTAGGAAAACCAGAACCAGATCTTCAGAAGCTGCGCGTTTTTGTGGGACCGCCCCTTTTGGAGCAGTTTCAGGAATATGCGGGAATTGACGAAGAAACGGCAAGAAAGGCAGTTGAGATTTACAGAGAACGATATGCGCCGGTGGGAATTTATGAGAATGAACTGTATCCCGGCATTCCGGAAATGTTATCCGGACTGAAACAAAGAGGATACAAACTTGCCATTGCATCTTCCAAACCAGAGAATTTTGTGAAGCTTGTTGCGGAATATTTCCATATTGATTCTTATTTTGACGAGATGGTTGGAAGTGAGCCTGAGGGTAGACGAACCAATAAGACAGAGGTGATCGAGGAAACTCTGAAGCGGCTGGGACTTTCTGAACACCGTGACCAGGTGATCATGGTGGGTGATAAAGAGCATGATGTATTTGGGGCAAGACGCGCCGGATTGGAATGCATTGCAGTTTCCTATGGGTACGGAACCGAAGAAGAACTGAAAAATGCCCATCCTTTTAAAATTGTGAATTCGGCAGAGGAAATACTGGATTTTTTCGCCTGAGCCCCAGAAGAAAACAGAAAATGCCGGTTTTGGCATGGAAGTGTCTGTATCCGGTGGGAATCCATTTTGTGCTTTCCCAGCTTGTCTCCTATCTGGGACTATATTTTCTAGTGCAGCGGACTGGCGAAGATATGAGTGCATATTACCAGCATGTGCTTATGCTGACTGGTCTGACAGGGATTCTGGCTGCAGTTCCCTGCATATTGTTGTATCGGGGCGATTTTTCAAGAAGAAAAGAAACCGGGATATTATATCCTGCAGCTGATCGTCACCTTCCTGTTCCTGAAATCCTGGGGTTTCTTGTAATTGGCGCATTTCTTGGTCAATATGGAAACATTCTGGTAGGTCTTTTTCAGCAATATTTGAATCCGGAAGCTTATCAGGAAACCCAGTCCCTGATTTCCGAGGGGAAAAGTATCTGGAGCCTGATTTTCTGGATGGGGATTGCAGCACCTTTTGCAGAAGAGGTTATTTTCCGCTGGCTGGTATTTCTTCGTATGAGAGATAATATGCGCGTGATCACAGCTGCACTGTTTTCAGGACTGACATTTGGAATTTACCATATGAATCTGCTCCAGGGAGTGTATGCAACTATTATGGGATTGCTTTTCGCATTGATCCTGGAATGGAGAGGAAATCTGTTTGCCAGTGTATTTCTTCATATGGGGGCAAATATCTGGAGCCTGCTGGTCAGTGATGTGATGCTGTACATGCTGGATCATACAGGAGCCACATCCGTAATTGCACTGAATCTGTTTCTTGTTTTTGCAGGAACTTATGGTATCTGGAGATGCTATAAGAATTACCAGAAACGAGGGTGTACGAGGCTGATATAAAATATAATTGCAAATATATTAAGAAAAATAGAAGACCTTCTTACAAAATCCTGGAAAAACAGGGGAGATTGTGAGAAGGTTTTTTGTTGGCGCATTCCACTTTATAAACATTTAAGAATTTCCCGTCTTGAATTTAAAGTACACATATGCTATCTTAAGTGTATTAAACGTATTAATACACTTAGAAAGGAGGAGGCCTGTCTATGATCGTTTTAGATTATCAGGACAGAAGGCCACTGTACGAGCAGGTGGAGGAGAAATTCCGGAACCTGATCCTGAAGGGAGTACTGGAGCCAGGCTCCAGAATGCCCTCTGTGCGGCAGCTGGCCATGGAATTATCGATCAACCCCAACACCATCCAGCGAGCCTACATGCAGCTTGAACAGGAGGGACTGATCTACCCGGTTAAAGGAACAGGAAATTTTATCGCAGACAGTGAAGAAGTGCGTAAGCTTAGCAAAGCTTCCTATACAAAAGAACTAAAAGCCATGATTCAGAAGGGAAAGGCTATGGGAATGAATGAGGAAGAGCTGATCTATATTATCGGGGAGTGTTACAAGGAGGAGAAGCCATGATAGAAGTCAAAGAATGCAGTAAGGCGTTTGGCACTGTCAAAGCGGTCAATAAAGCAACTCTGGATGTTGGGGTGCGGGAAGTGTTTGGTCTTGTGGGCAGTAACGGCGCCGGGAAAAGCACCCTGCTTCGGATGATGGCTGGAATTATAAGGCCAGATGAAGGGGAAATCCAGATTGACGGTATGCCAGTGTATGAAAATGAAGAAGCAAAGAAACTGTTTTTCTATATCTCAGATGACAGTTATTTTCCGGCAAATTATACAGCAATGGATCTGGTGCGCTTTTACCGGAACTTCTATCCTCAGTTTCGAACCAGGTTTTTTCATGAACTGATGGAACAATTCCATCTGGAAGAAAATCGCAGAATTGCAACTTTTTCCAAAGGTATGAAAAAACAGGTTCTGGTAATCATCGGTGTGTGCGCGGCAACGAAATATCTGTTTTGCGATGAGACCTTTGATGGACTTGATCCGGTAATGCGTCAGGCAGTAAAGAGCCTGTTTGCGTCGGAGATTATGAACCGGGAATTTACTCCTGTGATCGCGTCTCACAATCTGCGCGAACTGGAGGATATCTGCGACCATGTCGGGCTTTTGCATAAAGGGGGGATTCTTCTTTCCAAAGATCTGGAAGACATGAAATTTCACATTCACAAGATACAGTGTGTGCTTAGCGGAAGACAGCAGGAAAAAGAACTGGAAAAGGAACTTCAGGTTTTGAAGGTGCAGCATCAGGGGTCTCTTCTTATGATAACAGCCCGGGGAACCAGAAGTGAGATCATAGAGAAGATCCAGGCCAAAAATCCTCTCTTTATGGAGGTGCTTCCTCTGACCCTGGAGGAAATTTTTATCAGTGAAACGGAGGTGGCAGGCTATGAAATCAAAAATTTATTCTAGCAGATATATGAAGGTAACATCAAAAGGGCTGGTGTGGATACCGGCTTTTGTGACCATTGGATTTCTTCTGGCCTTTCCGGTGGCAGAGCTGATCATGCTGGGAAACTGGTTCGGAATGGAATACACGACCAGAGAAATAAATGCCCTTTATGCAAATCTGTGGCAGAATGGATTCATGATTACCGGACTTGCGGTTGCAGCGCTTGCGGCACTGTTTAATGGGATCAGCCAGTTCTGGTACCTGTATTCACTGCGGAAAATTGACTTCTACCACAGTCTTCCTGTGAAACGAAACAGGATGTTCTGGTACAAGACTTTGCAGTCACTTTTATATTTTTGGGTGCCGTATCTGGTGATGGAATTTTTTGCCATCTGTATCGGGGCGATGAGAGGATTTTTCAGTCTTCATCTTATGAAACTGGCGTTCCTTATGATGGTATTTCATCTGATGTTGTATTTACTGATGTATTTTTCTGTTGTGCTGGTGATCTGCATTACAGGGCATCTGCTTATGGGAGCGCTGCTTCTGGTGGCTGCTGTAGCTTATGGCCCAGTGCTTTCTGTGCTGCTGGATTTATATGAAATGGCATTTTATTATACTCGCAGTGAGAGCTCTTATGGTTTTGTAAAATGGCTGAAAGAGATGGCCTCACCATTTACCATTTCTTATACCTTCGTGAAAAAATATGCAGAGGGAAATTACGGCGGAATACTGATTGCAGTGATTCTGGTAACTGCGGCATTGGGAGGTCTTGGATATTACGCCTTTGTACATAGAAGATCAGAGAGAACAGGGATGGCTTTTGTTTTTCCATGGATCGGTACTGTAGTAAAATTTCTGATCGTGGTACCTGGAGGCCTTGGAATCGGATTTATTTTCTATATGCTGTCAAGTGACAGTTCCAGAACGATCTGGTGGATTTTTGGATTGATTCTTGGAACCCTTCTTGCTGGCGGTATTATGGAAATTATTTATTACAGGGATTTCCGGAGATTCTTTTCCCATAAGATCCAGCTTGTGATAAATGGGGCATGTGTAGCACTTGTGGCGTGTGTGTTCTTTTTTGACCTGACAGGATATGACGAATATGTTCCTTCCTATGACAAGATTGAAAATATCGCAATCGGATCTGTGGATACCGAAAAGGAAACTACTTATAATGTGAAAGTAAATGAAGATGGTACTGTTGCCATGCTGGATTCCGGATATTATTTGAATGGGGATTCGACGGGAAATGATCTGGGAATTGACCAGAATCTTTTTGACAGTATAAAAGAAATTGCAAAAGAGAGCAAGGAGACCTGTAAAGAAATTATAGGAAACAGCACAGCATTGTGGTTCAGCAATCTGTGGGATCCTTCTAGAAATACATTAGGACTTAAGGTACGGTATGACCTGAAATCAGGAAGTGCCATCTATCGTTACTATATGGTAAGCCTGGATGACATAAAGAATTTGTGGAAAGAGGGCATGGCTGAGGGAACCCTGAAGGCTGAGCGTTATTCCATTCTGAATCTGGATGACAAATATGTGGATGAGGTAAGATGTGATTTTATAACCGGACAGTCAATTTTCCTTTTCCAGGATAATAAGGCGAAGAAACAGCTGCTGGTGGATGCTTTCCGGCAGGATGTGGAGGAGGCTGATCCAGAGGTGCTGACAGGGGAACCTTGCGCAAGCCTGACCATTGGCTATTCTGATGTGCCATCTGTGGAAGGTACGGACGACATGGTAGTGGGCAAAACAGGAGATTATTCTTTTTCTCCATGCTTCTATGTATTCCCACAGTTCAAAAGGACAGTTGAAATTTTGAAGGAAACAGGGTATCCTATTTCTATGGATGATGTGAACTTAAGTTCTGTGGAAGTTCAATATTATATGAATGAGAATCAGAATGAAGTTTCTTCCCCGATTATTTACAATAAGCCGGAGCAGTTGAGTGAGCTGAAAAAAGCCCTGAGATGTTATCAGATGGTACCGTTCTGGGAAAAACAGGAACTGGACAGCTGGAACAGCCTGAAGGTTGTGATCGACGGCATGGAATCAGAGATGGCCTGGTCTATCATGGCGAAGGATGTTCCGGAATTTATGAAGGAAGATTCTCAGCGGGCATTGTCCTTTGAGATTTTGGACGAGGAATAAAGTAGAAGGTAAGGTAGTATAAATGGGAAAAGCAGTGAGACTGGATAAATTTCTGGCAGATTCCGGAGCTGGCACGAGGACAGAAGTGAAGAAGCTGATCCAGAAGGGAATGGTTCAGGTAAATGGTGAGACGGCGAAAAAGCCAGAGCTGAAGGTAGACCCGGAGAGGGACGTGGTGGAATTTGGCGGAGAGCGCCTGGGCGCCCGGGCAGAGTTTGTGTATTATCTTTTGCACAAGCCTGCCGGGTATGTAAGCGCCACGGAGGACATCAGGGAAAAGACGGTTCTGGAACTGGTGCCAAAGGATGGCAGGCGGAATCTTTTTCCTGTAGGACGTCTGGATAAGGATACGGAAGGCCTGCTTCTTATTACAGATGACGGCCAGCTGGCCCACCAGCTGCTTTCTCCGAAGAAACATGTGGATAAAACTTATTTCGCTGTGACGGAAGGCAAAGTAGTGCCGGAGGATATAGAGAAGATCCGGGTAGGTGTGGATATTGGAGATCAGGAGCTGACATTGCCGGGAAAGCTGGAGATTCTTAAGAGTTGGGAAGAAAACCCAGAGCAGGGAGTTGCCAGTGGTAAAGATTGCGAAGGAAAAAATGTTAAAGGTGACTCTGAAACAATGACGGCCAAAGCAGATAATGAGGAATATAAAGCAGACGTGGAAAAGAGTTCCTGGCGCTCGGAAATCCTTCTGACTATTCAGGAAGGACGTTTTCATCAGGTGAAGAGAATGATGGAAGCGGTTGGAAAGAAAGTAATCTACTTGAAACGGATTTCTATGGGCTCGCTGACTTTGCCAGATGATCTGCCAAAAGGCCAGGCGCGAGAGCTGACACTTGGTGAACTGGCGGCGCTCAGACTGGGGAAATAGCTTATCTGAAATGCTTTTGCAGAAATGAAAGAACCCTGTTGGGAGAACGGGGGAATGAATTTGTTAAAACGTTGAAAAGCCTAAAAATAGCGGAAAAATTTGCAAAAACCCTCTTTACACGGAGGGTTTTGTCATGTTATAATGCAAAAGTTGCAAACCATCAAACACGCATGGAGATTCCCAGGATGGTGCCCTGCGGTGTGAGGCTGGGTCCGAGAGGAAAAGGATTCATGCGGAAGAATTTAACCAAAAGGAGAAAAAGACATGAGCGTTATTTCAATGAAACAGCTTTTAGAGGCAGGTGTTCATTTCGGACATCAGACAAGAAGATGGAACCCTAAAATGGCTCCATACATCTACACAGAGAGAAATGGTATCTATATCATCGACTTACAGCAGTCTGTAGGAATGGTTGACGATGCTTATAATGCAATCGCTGATATCGTAGCTAACGGCGGAAATATCCTTTTCGTTGGTACTAAGAAACAGGCTCAGGACGCTATCAAAACAGAGGCTGAGCGTTGCGGACAGTTCTATGTAAATGAGAGATGGTTAGGCGGTATGCTTACCAACTTCAAGACTATCCAGAGCCGTATTGCGAAACTGAAAGAAATTGAGACCATGGAGTCTGATGGAACATTCGATGTTCTGCCTAAGAAAGAAGTTATCGCTTTAAGAAAAGAATTAGATAAACTTCAGAAGAACCTTGGCGGTATCAAAGAAATGAAGAGACTTCCAGATGCTATCTTCGTAGTAGATCCTAAGAAGGAAAAGATCTGTATTCAGGAAGCTCATACACTGGGAATTCCGCTTATCGGAATCTGTGATACTAACTGTGACCCAGAAGAACTGGATTACGTAATCCCGGGTAACGATGACGCTATCCGTGCTGTAAAACTGATCGTTTCCAAGATGGCTGACGCAGTTATCGAAGCAAACCAGGGACAGACAGACGCTGAGGGAGAAATCCAGGCTGAGTCTGAAGAGTTCGCTACAGAGGAATAATTTGTGAAAATTCTGGACGGCAGCTGTGAATGAGCTATGCCTGCATAGGCATATCCACAGCTGACGGACAGGTCCTTACAACACACTATCAATCAGGAGGAAATGAAAATGGCTATTACAGCAGCACAGGTAAAAGAGTTAAGAGAGATGACCGGCGCTGGTATGATGGACTGTAAGAAAGCTCTTACAGCTACAGAAGGCGATATGGATAAAGCAGTAGAGTTCCTTCGCGAGAAAGGTCTTGCTACCGCTCAGAAGAAAGCAAACCGTGTTGCAGCAGAGGGTCTTTGCAAGACGCTTGTTGCTGACGACGCTAAGAACGCAGTTGTTGTTGAGGTTAACTCCGAGACAGACTTCGTTGCTAAGAACGAGAAATTCCAGCAGTATGTTGCAGATGTTGCAGCTCAGGCTCTGACAACTACAGCAGCTGATATCGATGCTTTTCTTGCAGAGGCATGGGCACTTGATACCACTAAGACTGTAAAAGAAGCTCTTGCAGCTCAGATCGCAGTTATCGGCGAGAACATGAACATCCGTAGATTCGCACAGATGAAAGAGGAGAACGGTTTCGTTGCTTCCTACACACATATGGGTGGAAAAATCGGCGTTCTTGTTGACGTTGAGACAGACGTTGTAAACGACGCTGTCAAAGAGATGGCTAAGAACGTTGCAATGCAGGTTGCAGCTCTGAAACCTCTTTACACAAGCGACAGCGAAGTAAGCGCTGAGTATATCGAGCATGAGAAAGAAATCCTTATGGCTCAGATTCAGAACGATCCTAAGGAATCCCAGAAACCGGAGAAGGTTATCCAGGGAATGATCGCAGGACGTATCAAGAAAGAGCTTAAAGAGATCTGCCTTCTTGATCAGGTTTATGTTAAAGCTGAAGATGGAAAACAGTCTGTTGGCAACTATGTAGCACAGGTTGCTAAAGAGAACGGCGCTAAGATCACAATCAAAGGCTTCGTTCGTTACGAGACCGGAGACGGAATCGAGAAGAAAGAAGAGAACTTTGCTGAGGAAGTTGCAAAGCAGATGGGTAAATAATCCATTAACTTAAGTTTTCTTTCTATTATTTTAATAAGTCTGAATTTAAGTATTTAAAGGCCCTGAAAGCCTTATAAACACTACGTTTCACAGTGATTATAAGGTTTTCGGGGCTTTTTTTGTATTTTTCTAAAAATCTGCCTGTTGAGGACAAATATATTGCATTTTCATCCATATTCTCTTACAATTACAAGTAGAATAAATAACGAAAACGGAATTGGAAAATGGATTTAAAATGCAGAACACTTTTGAAAAAAACTGCCTGGCCCGGAGAGGGAATGCAGCTGCTGAAAAATATGGGGTTTAAAACAGCTGCCATGGCATTGCGTGATGACTCTGTGGGAATTGACAACCAGACACTTCAAGCAGAAGAGAAGCTGGCTATTGTTCTCGGAACAGAGGGAGACGGGCTTTCCTCACAGACGATTGCAGATTGCGATTATACAGTGAAAATTCCCATGTCTCACGGTGTGGATTCCTTAAATGTGGCTGCCGCAAGTGCAGTGGCATTCTGGAAACTTGGGTATATTAACAGACGGAAATAATTGTGTATATAGAAATCGCTTTCAGGATAGAGTTAAAACAGAGATGCAGGATAGAGTTAAAGCGGGGACGCAAGACAAATGAAAGATAATAACTATAAGCAAAAAGGAGGCTGCAGGTTATGAGTGATCAGATATTTCGGAAAAAAAGTCTGGACCGGATTTCCTCCCCGGAGCAGCTGAACGATTATATCCGGGTGGCAAACCCGGGCATATGGATGATTCTGGCGGCTGTCATCATACTGCTGGCCGGGGTGTGCGTGTGGGGGATATTCGGTCATCTTGATACCAAAACAGAGACTGTGGGAACTGCAAAAGCAGGAAAAATCACATGTTATATAAAAGAAACAGATATCCGGAATGTCAAAAAAGGAACTCCAGTGTATATAGATGGGAAAGAATATGAAATTGCGGAGATATCCGAAATCCCTGTGAAGCTAAAAGAGGAACAGTTGGAAAGTGCTGCTTTTGCAGTGGATGAAAGCGTATACACAGCAACCATCCATACAGGGCTGGCAGACGGAATCTACAAGGTAGAGCTTGTTACGAACCGGGTGTCACCTATGTCATTTGTAATAAATTGAGGTGACCATAATGAGTGCTGAGAAAAAAGTAAAACAGCCGATCACAAAAGGGGTGGCGAAGGTTCCTGTAGTCATGCAGATGGAGGCTCTGGAATGCGGTGCAGCAAGTCTTGCCATGATACTTGCCTACTATGGGAAGTGGATTCCATTGGAGCAGGTTCGCTTCGATTGCGGCGTATCCCGTGACGGTTCCAGTGCAAAAAATGTACTGAAAGCTGCAAGAAGCTATGGGCTTACAGCCAAAGGATACCGCTATGAACCGGAAGATCTGAAGAAAACAGGTCGTTTTCCCTGTATCATCCACTGGAATTTTAATCATTTCGTGGTACTGGATGGCTTTCGAGGAAATAAAGCTGTTATAAATGATCCTGCCAAAGGAACCTATGCAGTTTCAATGGAGGCTTTTGACGAAGCTTTTACCGGAATCAGTCTGCAGTTTGAGCCTTCTGAGAATTTTGAGCCAGGGGGAAAGCCAGCCTCGGTACTTCGTTATGCGAAAAAACGCTTAAAAGGCACAGGCACAGCGATTGCGTTTGTTGTCCTTACTACATTGATCTCTTCCTTGATCGGCATTATAAATCCTGCTTTTTCCCGTATTTTTATGGATCGGCTGCTGACCGGAGAGAATCCGGACTGGGTATTTCCTTTTCTCATAGGAATGATTCTCATGGGAGTGGTACAGTTGACCGTTATGTGGATTCAGCAGGTATATTCCCTGAAGATCAATGGAAAGCTGGATATGGTTGGAAATGCCACCTTTATGTGGAAAATACTGAGAATGCCTGTAGAATTTTTTTCACAGCGCATGGCAGGGGATATTCAGGTACGCAAGAATACCAATGCTTCTGTTGCAGAAGGGCTAGTGAATACGTTTGCGCCGCTGGTTTTGAATTCGCTGATGATGATTTTTTATCTGGTGGTTATGATAAGGTACAGTCCTGTTCTTACGCTGATGGGTGTAACCTCTGTATTTCTGAATCTGCTTCTTTCTAACATAATATCGAAAAAAAGGGTAAACATTGCCCGTGTCCAGCTGAAAAATGCAGGCAAACTTGCAGGAGCAGCCGTGGCTGGTATTGAGATGATCGAAACCATTAAGGCTACCGGCGCAGAAAATGGCTTTTTTGAAAAATGGGCAGGTTATCAGGCCGGAGCCAATACAGGAGCAGTAAAATTCCGGAAACTGAACAGTGTGCTGGGACTTCTTCCCGGGCTTATCAGTACTCTGTGCAACACAGCAGTTCTGATGACAGGAGTGTTTTTTGCAATGCAGGGAAGGTTTACTGTGGGTATGATCCTGGCATTTCAAGGCTTTCTGAATTCGTTTATGGCTCCGGCAGCCAGTCTCATCGCAGCAGGTCAGACTTTACAGGAAATGCGTACGGATATGGAGCGTGTCGAGGATGTTATGAATTATCCGGAAGACGTTATATGGGGAAAAGCAGATGGGAAAGAGCCTGAAGCCTGTTTGAAAAATCATTCGGAAAGCCTGTTGCAAACAGAATCCAGTCCGGAAGAGGAGTACAGAAAATTATCCGGTCACATTGAACTGAAAAATGTCACATTCGGCTACTCCAGGCTTGCCCAGCCGCTGATAAGGGATTTCAATTTGTCCCTGAAGCCGGGCAGCAGAGTCGCTTTTGTTGGACCTTCCGGCTGCGGCAAATCCACTTTGTCCAAACTGATATCAGGTCTGTATGCCCCATGGAGCGGCGAAATCCTTTTTGACGGTAAAAAGATATCAGAGATAGACCGGAATGTGTTTACCGGTTCCCTGGCTGTGGTAGATCAGGACATTATCCTGTTTGAGGACACCATAGCGAACAATATTAAAATGTGGGACAATTCCATCGAAGACTTTGAAATGATCCTGGCTGCACGGGATGCACAGCTTCACGATGATATTATGATGCGTGAGGGAGGTTATCAGTACAGGCTGACAGAAGGCGGAAAGGATTTTTCAGGCGGACAGCGCCAGAGAATGGAAATTGCCAGAGTTCTGGCACAGGATCCTACCATTGTTATTCTGGATGAAGCCACCAGTGCACTTGACGCAAAAACAGAATACAATGTGGTGAAATCTATAAAGGACAGAGGTGTTGCCTGTATTGTGGTCGCACACAGACTTTCTACCATCCGGGACTGCGATGAGATCATTGTGCTGGATGAAGGCAGAGTCGTGGAGCGGGGAACACATGAAGAACTTATGAGAGCCGGCGGAATGTACACTATGCTGGTATCAAATGAATAGGAGGCGGAAGCATTGGGCTGGTTTGACGAACAGATAAAACTTAGAAAGCAGAGCGATGACGATGCTTTCGCAGATTCTTTTGTGAAAATGGCAGGTGCCGTTATGGGGGAGAAGGTGCTTGCCTCGCTGAATGACGACCGTATTGTTGCCAAGAATGAAATCGATGAGATCCTGAAATTTTACCATGTAAAAAGCAGGGAGGTTCCGGATTCCATTGAGGATATGAATGAACAGCTGGAATACCTTATGCGCCCCTATGGAATCATGCGCCGCACGGTTTATCTGGAAAAAGGCTGGTATAAGGATGCAATTGGTGCCATGCTGGGCGTTATGAAAGAAACCGGAAAGATCGTAGCTCTTCTTCCCGGAAAAGTGTCTGGTTACAGCTATTATGACATTGAAGCTGGAAAAAGAAGAAAGATAACCCATGGAAATGAAGATTTGTTTGAAAAAGAGGCCCTTGCATTTTATAAACCTTTTCCCATGAAAAAGATGGGAATCCCTTCTCTGGCGAAATACATAATGGAGACACTTTCCGGGGCTGATTACGGGATGATGGTTCTTGCCGCACTTGCAGTGACTTTTGTGGGGATGCTGACACCGAAGATCAACCAGCTTATTTTTTCGGAGGTTCTGCCTTCTGGAAGCATGCAGCTGTTTTTTGCGATTTCGGTTTTTATGGTGTGTACTGCAATAAGCAGCCTGCTTTTTGAGGCAGTAAGTGCGATGGTAACTGCCAGGGTGGAAACGAAGCTGAGCTTGTCTGTAGAGGCTGCAACCATGATGAGGGTAATGTCCCTTCCGGCCGGTTTTTTCAGAAAGTACAGCGCAGGTGAGTTGTCCAGCCGTGCCAGCCAGATCAACTCACTTTGCAATATGCTGGTATCTACCGTATTTACAACAGGGATTACTTCCGTTTTTTCCCTTATCTATATCTCACAGATTTTTGCGTTTGCTCCGGCACTTGTGGCACCGGCGCTGACTATTGTAGCGGTGACGGTTGCGTTTTCTGTTATTTCTTCCCTGGTACAGATGGGAATTTCCAGAAGACAGATGGAGCTTGCAGGAAAAGAAAATGGAATGACATACGCTATGATCACTGGTGTCCAGAAAATAAAGCTTTCAGGGGCTGAGAAAAGGGCTTTTGCAAGATGGGGAGATTTATATGCCAAAGAAGCAAAACTTAAATATAATCCTCCTGTATTTATTAAAATAAATGCTGTGATCAGTACAGGGATTTCTCTTGCGGGTACTATTGTGATGTATTACGCAGCAATCCGGTCTGGCGTTTCCGTAGCGGATTACTATGCTTTTAATACTGCATACGGCATGGTATCCGGAGCTTTTCTGTCATTGGCAGGAATTGCTCTTACAGTAGCAAGGATAAGGCCTACACTGGAAATGGTAAAGCCGCTTTTTGAGACAGTGCCCGAGGTTTCCAGCGGAAAACAGGTGATTACAGGGATTTCAGGTGGGATCGAGCTGAATCATATATCGTTCCGGTACAACGAAAACATGCCTCTTGTACTGGATGACCTGTCTTTGAAAATCCACCCGGGACAGTATGTGGCGATTGTAGGCCAGACTGGCTGCGGGAAGTCCACCCTTATGCGTCTGCTCCTTGGATTTGAGAAACCTATGAAGGGAGCCGTTTATTATGACGGAAAAAATCTTGATAAAATTGATCTGAAATCGCTCAGGCAGAAGATTGGCGTAGTCATGCAGAATGGTAAGCTTTTTCAGGGGGATATTTATTCCAATATTGTGATCTCGGCGCCATGGCTGACACAGAAGGATGCCTGGGAGGCAGCAGAACTGGCGGGTATTGCAGAGGATATCCGGAAAATGCCTATGGGAATGAATACAATGATTTCTGAAGGCTTCGGCGGAATTTCCGGAGGACAGAAGCAGAGATTGATGATCGCCCGGGCTATTGCACAAAAACCCAGGCTTCTTATGCTTGATGAAGCCACCAGTGCCCTTGACAATCTGACCCAGAAAAAAGTGTCAGAAGCCCTGGATGGTCTGAAGTGTACCAGAATTGTAATCGCCCATCGGCTTTCTACTATTAAACAGTGTGACAGAATTCTTGTGCTGGATAAAGGGAAAATCATTGAAGATGGAAAATATGAAGAACTGTTAGAGAAAAACGGCTTTTTTGCAGAACTGGTAAAACGGCAGCGTCTGGATGCGCTGTAATAAAAAGAGATAAGGGGATATTTTATGCGATATATACTTGATTCCCGGATTGCCTTACGCTCCTGGCAGCAGGTTCCCTATGCATATTACCGGAAGGGAAGTCCATATGCCAAAGGGCTGAAAAAAGAAGAATTTGAGCTTTTGCGTTCCTGTGACGGAAAAAGGGAGCAGGAGGCGGATGATTTATTGGAAACTATGGCAGCCAGAGGCTTTATTCATCCCTGCAGAGGGGAAGAGAATCTGACAGACTGGCAGAAATACAGACATTGCGAGAACCGGTATTTTCCAAAAGTAAACTGGATGATAACCGGGAAGTGTAACTATAATTGTCTTCACTGCTTTAATGCAGCTGACAATGCCCCATCCATGAGCGAGTGGCTCCTGAAGGAAGCAGAAAAATTTCTGGATGAGGCGAGGAAATGTGGGGTAAATGCATTTACCATCACAGGCGGGGAGCCGATGCTTCACAGGAATTTTATGGACATCCTGACGGGAATTTATGAAAGAGGAATGTATGTAGAAGAGATCAATACCAACGGCTATTTTCTCAGGCAGGGAGTGTTGGACCAGATGAAGGAAAGAGGAATCCGTCCTTTAATGAAGATCTCTTTTGACGGAATCGGACATCATGACTGGCTTCGTGGACGAAAAGGAGCTGAGGAGGATGCAATCCGGGCCATCCGTTTGTGCAGGGCAAATGATTTTCCAGTAATGATTCAGACAAATGTGCACAGACACAATCTGGATACGCTTCTGGAAACAGCGAAGCTTATGGACAGCCTTGGGGTGTGGAAAATGCGCATCATCCGCACATCGGAGGCCCCAAGGTGGAAGGAAAATGCAGGTGATGCTGCTCTGGGACTGACGGAATATTATGACAGAATGCTGGAATTTGCCAGTGCATATATGAAAACGGGCTGCAGAATGGATGTGATCATCTGGCAGTTTTTGCGTCTGTATCCTGTATCTGGCAGTTATGGGATGATTCCTGTTTTGTACCGGGAAAAGGAATACAGGGATTCGCTTCCAGTATGCAAGGGGGTCAGAGGCATGGTGGCAGTTGCTGCTAATGGAAATATATTTCCCTGTCATCAGCTGTCTGGCACCTACGAACTGAATGGGGATATCCCTGGCAATGTGAAAAAGGAATCTCTGAAGCATCTGCTAAGTGCCAGCCAGTATCTGTGTGAGGTATGTACGACTGTGGACAAAATCCGGGAGCACGACAGAAAATGCAGAAATTGTAAGTATTTCAAATACTGTGCGGGAGGATGCCGGGCACTGGCAATTGTGCTGACCGGGGACAAACTGGGGGCAGATCCCTCCAAATGTGTGTTTTTCGGACAGGGATATTATGAGAAAACTGTCAGTGCATTGCAGGAATATGAGAATTATACGGAAATTGCTTATAATCCGGGTACTGATATTTAATGGAAATTTAGAGCACATTTTTTCAGGCATGATGCAGACCGCAGATACATATGGAGTGGACCTGCCGGGGAAAAGGTGGCTGTAAATCTTGACTATGGCAGAGAACAAAATGACAAAGGAAGTTTTAAAAGCTGCAAAGGGAACCGGATCTGTGGAAGAACTTCAGAAACTGGCGAAGGAAAACGGCATGGAGCTTGATGCTGCACAGGCAGAAGAAATGTATGCCAGATTACACCCGGTAACCCAGGAACTTTCAGATGATGAGCTGGACAATGTAACAGGCGGTGATTCCTGCGACGTAGGATACAGCTGCCCGAAATGCGGAAGTACGGAGGCTTCTTCCAGAGAGCCACTTTATGGCTGCACCTATGTAACCTGCGCCTGCTGCGGTGCAACCTACTGGGATCCTACTTCCACCAAAACACAGAATTAATTGATTTTGGATGGAGGGATATTTTTGATGGAAGACGAAATAACAAAAAGAGAGCTTTCAGATGATGAGTTGGACAATGTGTCCGGTGGAGGATGCGAGGAGAATGCGCGAAACTGCTGTCCACAATGTGGGAGTACAGAAGCGAAAACAATTTTCAGTAGAGAAGACGGTTCTCTGGTTGAATGCGCTGTTTGTGGTACGGGGTACTGGAAAATTTAAAGCGCATCCCCAAAGTCCCTGGCTCGCGGCCTTTTGGTGAAAAATCCGCAGTTCGTATTGATGATAACGGACTGCGGATTTTTTATAAAAAAGATACTTT
>OAVC01000594.1_pt1 | contig 18372 bp, 20 predicted proteins | sample 1495261 | NCBI WGS metagenome assembly OAVC01 (sample SAMEA2580074, study PRJEB22360) | human gut metagenome | biome: human gut; feature: human-associated habitat; material: faeces | place: Denmark | collected 2008/2010
CGGTTCTTAGGGGAGAAGGGGGCAGCAATGCCCTTGACTTACCCGATATACAGAAACAGGGTGATTTCTTCGTGGAGTCACCGATTATCCTGCTCGCGGCGATTATCTGGTACTTGCGGATTTACAAAGACGGCAAGTATTGCACCTTCCCCCACGCGATAGAATTTCTTAACAAGCCGTATGCCGATATCTTCACGATTCTTACCTCTTATCCCTCGCTGGAAAACTACCTTTCCCCATTCATGGATGCCTGGCAATCTGGAGCGCAAGATCAGCTCCAGGGCCAGATAGCGTCCGCAAAAATTCCGCTTTCGAGGATGATTTCACCCCAGTTGTATTGGGTGATGACGGGCGATGATTTTACACTTGATCTGAACAATCCGGAACAGCCCAAAATCCTCTGTGTGGGAAACAATCCTGACAGGCAGAACATCTATTCGGCGGCCTTGGGACTGTACAATTCCCGTATCGTGAAGTTGGTGAACGAGAAGGGACAGCTGAAGAGTTCCATTATTATAGACGAGCTACCGACCATCTATTTCCGCGGCATCGACAACCTGATAGCCACCGCCCGAAGCAACAAGGTGGCGGTATGTCTCGGCTTCCAGGACTTCTCGCAGCTGACCCGTGACTACGGTGAAAAAGAGGCGAAAGTGATCCAAAATACAGTCGGCAATATTTTCTCCGGACAGGTGGTAGGCAAAACGGCAAAGAACCTTTCGGAGCGTTTCGGCAAAATCCTTCAGCAAAGGCAGTCCATATCCATCAACCGGCAGGACACATCCACCTCCATCAACACGCAATTGGATTCCCTGATACCCGCTTCCAAGATTGCCAACCTCTCGCAGGGTACATTCGTGGGCAGCGTGGCGGACAACTTCGGTGAGGAAATCGAGCAGAAGATTTTCCATGCCCGTATCATCGTCGATAACGAGAAGGTGGCGGCGGAGACCAGAGCCTACAAAAAAATCCCTGTCATCAACGAGTTCAAGGATGCAGACGGTAACGACATCATGCAGCAGCAGATAGACCGCAACTACTCCCGTATCAAGGCGGACGTACTGCAAATAATTGAAGATGAGATGGAAAGAATTGCCAATGACCCGGATTTGAAACACCTGATTCCACAGGAGGACGGAAAAAAAGAGGAATAGGACACCGCTGTTTTATTTCAGCCTGCAAAGTTCGTCCCGTGCCTTATGGATTGTGCAAGGCCGGGCCCTTCGGGTTTCGCGGAAAAATCATCCTCGCTGCGCTTGCGGTATTTTTCCCGAAAGCCTTGCGCAATCCGGCACGGAACGGCGGGGCAGGCAAGAAATAAAATCTCGGCTCTACAAAGCCGGGGATGTCTAACTCAAAAAACAAAAGGTATGAGCAGAAGCAACTTTACACCGATGGGACGGTTCAAAGAGATAATCGACCGATACGGACTGAAACTGATGGAGGTGGGAACCAACCACCTGAGAATATTCGCTGACAACAGGAAGCTGTTCGACTACTATCCGCTACGGATGAAACTGTTCGATTACCGACAGTGGAAACAGCTGACCTACCCGTCACTCATTGAGGGGGCGGACAAGTGGGAAACGGAGCTTGACGAAATTATAAAAAGACTTATGGTTTCACCCCAATAATCAGCAGGACTATGAATAACAATAACAGCAAGACGATCGTTTGGGACAACATTCCCGAATGGGCGATTTTTTCATTGGAGTACGGCATCGACGAGGAACTGTTCCTGCCCGATGAAGACAAGGAGATGATAACCAAGTTCATCGTTGAAAACTTTCCGAACGGTTACACCATGTCGGTGGATTGGGAGTCATACAACGAATTCGACACCAATCCGGCATTCGGAAAGGCGTGCAAGACTTATAAGGTAACTTTCTGTATCCTATAAAAACATTGACATGAAGAAGATAACATTAAGCGAATACAATTCCATATCTGAAGCCTATCGCGGGGTATGGACTACCGAGCGTTGGGATATACCCGACTGGGCGGAAATGCGTAAAAAACACATCGGCAAACGCACCATGATGGTATATGATAATGGTACTTGCCTGCTGGTCGAAGGGCTGGGTTTTGAAATCGTGGATGACAGTTCATGGAAAAAGCCGGATGAGGTCAGAAAGGAAATCGGAAGCCATTATCTTAAATTCTATACAGAAAAAGGATGTGAACCTCATTACGCGGATTGCGTGATACGGTGGAACGATACGTTGGAAACGGAAGAGGCAAGAATTGCTTTGGCTATGGATGCCGATACGGAAAAGGACGATGAAATATTCTTCTACTGCGACAGCCTGAATGATATGAAATCCATGGCGGACAAAGGCAGGGAAGATTTCACCATAGCAGAGTGTATCGGTTTCGGAACATACGAAGAACTATTATAAATCCAATTAAATCATGTTATGAAAATCAGATGTCAGGAACACTACGATAAGGTAGTGGAGTACGCCAAAAGTATCGGCGACACAACATTTCAGAATTGCATTGAACGCCTCAAACAATGGGAGAAGAACTCAAACGGCAGGTATGAAATTGAACTCTACCGGGATTTCGCCCCACATTCATTCGGTTTTGCGGAAGTGGCCGCTAACGGAAGCAGCGGTATTGTCGGAGGATTGCTTTACCATGGAAAACCGGACCAGTCTTATGCGGTTACACTGACTCACATACACGGCTGGAGTATACATACTTGAACTTGTATATCTCTAAAAGGAATCCTGGATTATAAAAATGATGCGTAGGTCATCTTGTATAGAGACCTACGCACCATTTTTAGCACACCATTTTGCCCATATTGTAATTATTTACAATAGCCCCATTTCTGTATCTTTAAGGAAGTCAATCACATTCATGATTGATATGCCATCAGTATTCACATAAGAAGGGGTTAAGCCTCCAACTATGACTATTTTAGGGAATCCATCATTGATATGACGAAGTGAATTTGTTTCCTGATCGATTTTCTCAGGAGTAGGCATATCAAGTGCTGATTGTATATACATACGTTTGTTCCCACTGTTACAAATAAAATCCACTTCCAATAGTTTTCGTATTTTCTTTCCTTCGGCATTTGTTGTTCTCACCTCCACTTGCCCGACATCAACAGAATACCCTCTGATACGCAGTTCATTATATATAATATTTTCCATAAGGTGGCCACCGTCAATCTGACGATAATTCAGACGGGCATTGCGCAATCCTACATCTTCAAAATAGTATTTTGAAGGTGTATTGATGTAATGCTTACCTTTAATGTCATACCGAATGGCTTTTTCCACCATAAACGCATCTTGTAACATCCCGAGATAACTCTGTATGGTTGTATCTGAGATACTATGACCTTTCACAGATTTGAATGTATTTTCAAGGTTTGTCGGATTTGTCAGGCAACCGATATTAGAAGCTATAATGTCTATAAGTTCGTTCAAATCATCATCATTCCTAATATTATACCGTTCTTTTATATCGCGTATATAAGTACCCTGAAACAATGATTTAAGATAGTTTTCTTTCTTCTTTTTGTCAGAAAAAGACACAATCTGCGGCATTCCTCCATAAATCATATAGTCTTGCAGAGCGTTAAGTTCGCTTGCGTACTGTCCTGTCTTGAGAAATTCCGAAAAACTTAAAGGATGTACTCTGATTTCATATCCTCGACCACGAAATTCGGTTTTTACATCACTGGATAGCATTCGACTATTACTACCGGTCACATATACATCTGCATTTTTAATTTTCAGATAGCTATTGAGTACATCTTCAAATTCTGGAACAAGTTGAATCTCATCCAATAGTATGTAGTACATATCGTTATCTACAATATGCCCGTCAATATAATCCAATAATGTGTCCGGATTCCTGAGATCTTTACTACGTCGGTTTTCCAAATCTACTTGAATAACATGATCTTCATTCACGCCATTATCAAGTAATGATTGTTTGAATAACTCAAATAGAAGGTAAGATTTTCCACAACGTCGTACACCGGTAATAATCTTAATCATTCCGTTGTGCATCACACTTTGCAGCTCTTGTAAGTATTTGTCTCTTGGTATTTTCATGTTGCAAAAGTAGTAAAAATTATCTGTAGTGCGATTATTCTATTGGAAAAAAATGGGAAAAGTACCAAATTTCTCCAATAGCAATAGCCGGGCTTATTAATGTCGCTTCCCTTACCAAGTCCCATCAAGAAGGTAACTCGGAGGGCGAATACCTGCACGTTCAAGCCTTCGGTTTTCGGGACATAAAATTCCCTGCGGTAATTTTCCGCCCGAAAAAACGCTCCGGTATTGCCGTCCGAGTTGCGGAAAGGTTTGGGACTTGGCAAGCGAAGCGACCTACGACGCATAATACAAGGTCAATGAAAAAATCTGCCGGGGGATATTTTGCCGCGTTATGATATCCCAATGGGTCACGCCACCCGGAGTTTTCCAAACAAAATCTTCTTCCTGTCCCATCAGGGGATACCTCAAACGGGGACAAGGGCTGCGCTCGCTCCCAACTCTGCATATTACAGTTTTTCCTTTGCCGTTTGCGTGCCGTCCTTGCGGTTTGCCTCCGTTTTCCGTGTCGTCCCTGCCGTTTTTCCTCGATTGGTTGCGGCTGTCCGTACGCTTCCCCCTTTTTTCCGCTTTCGGGCTTTGGTGCGTTGTTCCGGCTTCTCCCTCCGTTTTTCCCATTTTCCGGCCCACACTCTTTCCTCTCGCGGTGAAACATGATGACACTTGATGAAATGGATAGCCTAACGCATTGAAACATAGTCATTTATCAAAATTATGCCTATATATTTGCGGTGACAACAACAATTATCAACGCTAAAAACTCAAAGTTATGGCAAAGAAAAACGTGAGGGACGAACCCCTCAAACCGCAAGTCACCGAGAACGAGCAGATGAGTGACATCGTCCTTATCCTCGACAAGATGGAGCTGCTCCTCCAGGCGGTCAGCAAGCTCGACAAGGACGGCAGGTACGAAACAGTGCCGGCAGACAAGGAGCACCGCAACTCCTTCCTCAAAATCGACCGTTACGCGAACATGTTCGAGAATTTCCTGAAGAACTTCTGGAGCCAGCTCAAGGACCCGACACGCTTCGGCATCCTTTCCATCAAGGAAGACACGCTGGACGACCCGAAAGTGCGGCAGGCCGTCGAAGACCTCGCCGCCGGAAAAAAGACAGACGCGGTGGAGGAATTCCTCAAACAGTACGAGATTGTCCCCCGCGACAAGGAAAACCAAAGTATCAACCATCAAAATCAAGAAGAAATGGCAAAGAAAAACGAAACACAGCAGCAGGCCGCCCAAGGTGACGGCACGCAGCAGCAGCCCCAGTACCGCTACAACGAGTCCATGATCAACTGGGAGCAGCTGAAGAACTTCGGGCTCTCCCGTGAAGAACTCCAGGAACGGGGGCTGCTCGACCAGATGCTCAGGGGCTACAAGACCAACCAGGTCGTGCCCATCAGCATGAACTTCGGCTCCGCCGTGCTACGCACCGACGCGAGGCTCTCGTTCCAGCAGTCCCGCTCCGGAGACATCGTGCTGGGCATCCACGGTATCCGGCAGAAACCCGACCTCGACCGTCCCTACTTCGGGCACATCTTCTCGGACGAGGACAAGAAAAATTTGCTTGAGACGGGCAACATGGGGCGTGTCGTGGAACTGAAGAACCGCAACGGCGAGTATGTCCCCTCTTTCGTCAGCATCGACAAGCTGACCAACGAGGTGGTGGCGATGAAAGCCGAGAATGTCTTCATACCGCGTGAAATCAGCGGAGTTGAACTGACCGAGCAGGAGCAGAACGACCTGCGGGAAGGCAAGAAGATATTCGTCGAAGGAATGACAGCCAGATCGGGCAACCCGTTCGACGCCCACCTCCAGGTCAACGCCGAGCGCAGGGGCGTGGAATTCATCTTCGAGAACGACAAGCTCTTCAACCGGCAGTCTTTGGGAGGCGTCGAACTGACCAAGAAGCAGATTGACGACCTGAACGAGGGCAAGGCCATCTTCGTGGAGGGCATGAAGCGCAAGGACGGGGAACTGTTCTCCTCCTACGTGAAACTCGACGAGGCGACAGGCCGCCCGTCCTACACCCGCTACAATCCCGACTCCCCGGAAGGCGCACGGGAAATCTACATCCCGAATGAAATCAATGGCGTGAAAATCACTCCCGAGGAACAGAAAGAGTTGCGCGAAGGGAAGCCCATCTTCCTCAACGACATGGTGAACCGCAAGGGAGAGGAATTCTCCTCGTTCATCAAGGCAGACCTCGAAACGGGCAGGCTGAGCTACTCGCGCACCCGGGACGGCTTCGACCAGCGCGAGGAGTTCAAGATACCGGCCAAGGTATGGGACGTAGAGCTTACCCGCAAGCAGCGTGCCGACCTCCAGAGCGGCAAGGCGGTGCTGGTCGAGGGCATCAAGGGGTATGACGGCAAGACCATCTCGCAGTACGTCAAGGCGAACTTCAACCAGGGCAGACTGGACTTCTACAACGAGAATCCCGACCGCAGACGCGACGCCTCGCAGCGCAACGTGGTGTCCGCCACACAAAGACAGGGAGAGGAAAACCGCCAATCCAGGGGGGCGAGCATAGCCTGACGGTCAAAGCAAAACGAATGTTGAACCCAAAAGAATCAGAACATGGAAATGAACAAGGAAAACAACACGCCTTTCAAGGCGGAAGACGTGAACTGGGACGAGCTGGCAGCCATCGGCATCCTGAAGGATGAACTGGAAATGGCCGGGGAACTCGATACGCTGCTCAGCGGTGAGAAGACAAACGTGGTATCGCTCAGCCTGGTGCTGCTCGGCGTGGACGTGGTGATGGACGCCACACTCCAGTTGGTACGCAAGGACGGCGACCCGCTGCTCGAAATCCTCGGTATCAAGCCCGTGGAACAGTAACCCCGCCTTCTTATAATATGTAAACCGAATGTATAACCGCCGTTTCCCGTCTTCGCGTACCGGCAAGCGGGAAACGGCTTAAATTTTATCCGAATCATGATAGCAATCATAGCAGAGAAACCGAGTGTCGGTCAGGACATAGCCCGCGTAGTCGGGGCTACAGAAAAAATGGACGGCTACATAACAGGAAACGGCTACATGGTGACATGGGCGCTGGGACATTTAGTGTCGCTGGCATTGCCGGGAACATACGGCTACACGAGGACCACCGCCGAAGACCTCCCGATGATTCCCGAACCGTTCCGCCTTGTGCCACGGCAGATACGCACGGACAGGGGGATGGTGACGGACATCGCCGCCGGCAAACAGCTCAAAATCATTGATGAAGTATTCTCCAAATGCGACAGCATCATCGTGGCAACGGACGCGGGCCGCGAGGGGGAACTTATCTTCCGGTGGATATATTCTTATCTGGGCTATACCAAGCCCTTCAGACGGCTGTGGATCTCCTCGCTTACCGACGAGGCCATCCGCGAGGGCATGGCGAACCTCAGGGAGGGAAGCGGATACGACAGCCTCTATGCCGCCGCCGACAGCCGTGCGAAGGCCGACTGGCTGGGGGGCATGAACGCGAGCCGCGCCCTGGCGACAGCCTCCGGATCGGCGAACAACTCCATAGGCCGTGTGCAGACTCCCACGCTCGCCATGATATGCGCACGCTTCAAGGAAAACCGGAACTTCGTCTCCACTCCATACTGGCAGCTGCATATCGCGCTGAAAAAAGACGACGTGCACCGGCAGTTCTTCCACCCGGAGGACTTCAGGGACAAGAATGGGGCGGAGGCCGCGTACAGGCGCATTACTTCCGACTCTGTGGTGACCATAAATAAGGTAGAACGAAAGACGGTATTTCAGCAGGCTCCGCTTCTGTATGACCTTACCGCACTACAGAAGGACTGCAACATCCACCACGACCTTTCGGCGGACAAGACCCTTTCCATCGCCCAGTCCCTGTACGAAAAGAAACTGGTCTCCTACCCGAGAACGGGCAGCCGTTATATCCCGGAGGATGTCATGGCACATGTCCCGGCCTTGCTGGAAAAGGTCATCACCATGCCCTGGTTCAGGGAATACGGACGGACTTTCGACCTTTCCGGCCTGAACACCCGGAGCGTGGACGCCACGAAAGTGACCGACCACCATGCACTGATCGTCACGGGCGTCGTTCCCGAAGGGCTGTCCGAGGCGGAAGCGGTTGTTTATGAGATGATAGCCGGAAGGATGCTGGAAGCCTTCTCTCCACGCTGCGAGAAAGAGTCACTGAAGATGGAGTGCGTGTGCGAGGGTATGGATTTCCGCTCACAATCCGCCGTCATCGTCAATCCCGGCTGGCGTGCCGTGTTCTCCCGGAAGGAAGACCGTGAAAAGGACGAGCCGGAAGGTAACGGGGGAACGGCGGTGTTTGCCGAAGGCGAGGAAATCCCGGTCATGGGATACGGGCTGGCACAGAAAAAGACCCTGCCCAGACCCCTTTACACGGAAGCGACCTTGCTCACCGCCATGGAGAACTGCGGTAAGGAAATCGCTGACGGACAGGCACGGGAAGCGGTGAAGGAGCTGGGCATCGGCACGCCCGCTACCCGTGCCGCCATCATCACGACCCTTTTCAAGCGTGACTATATCGAGCGTTCCGGCAAGAGCATCCGCCCGACGGAAAAGGGGCTTTACCTCTACGAGTCGGTCAAGGGCATGATGGTGGCCGATGCCGAACTGACCGGTACATGGGAGAAGGCACTGGCACAGATAGAGGGGCACACCCTCGATCCGGAAAGCTTCATGCTCTCCATCCGGGAATACACCGGGAAAGTGACCGGTGAGATACTGCGTCTCAAATTCCCCGAACCGTCGTCACGCGCCTTTACCTGCCCCAAGTGCAAGACCGGCAATGTGATAGTGAAGGCAAAAGTCGCCAAGTGCGACCATGAGGGGTGCGGACTGCTGGTGTTCCGCCGTTTCCTGAACAAGGAGCTGACCGACCAGCATCTGGAACAGCTTTTCTCTTCCGGCTCCACCAGGCTGATCAAGGGGGTCAAGGGCAAGAAAGGGGCCTCTTTCGACGCCGCGGTAGCCTTTGACGCGGACTTCAACCTGAAACTCTCGTTCCCCAAGCCCAAGGGAGGGAAGGGGAAATAATGCACTGCCATTCCAATTCAAGGGCAAAGGTAGCGGAACCGCCCGTTTCCACCCGCAAGGTCGGGCCTTGCAGGTTTCGGGGAAAATCATCCTCACTCGCGTTCCGGTATTTTCCCCGAAAACCTTGCCGGTGGAGGCGGTCCGCTTTCCGGCCCCTGAAATTGGAAATGACATGTTTCACCCATTAACCATATACGGTCATGAAAACAAGGGAATGTATCGAAAAACTCAGGACAGCCAAATGGATAAGGATTATGGCATTGGCCATTGTCGCCTTCATCGTGTTCAGCTATCTCCACTCAAGAGGAATATCGCCCGTATGGGCGGCAGTCGCCATCGTGTGTTTCAAGGGATTCTTCAGGTTTTTATATAAAATAGCCTGCCTGCTGGTAGCGGCGGCTATACTTTTCTGCATTCTCAGCTATCTGGTTTTCTAAAGATACAGACATATGAAGCGGATATACCATACAGGTCCAAATATCACCTCGCGGAACAGGGCTGTCCTTTCGGGCGGCTCTTTTTGTTTCCCATGCCTTATGGAAATGAGAATGACGAGGACACGCATGGAAAAGACAGGGAAGCGCATACAGCCATTGACAGACCGTGAACTACAGGGCAAAGTTGGCAAACGCTTCTTTTCGGACGGCAAGGCCGGGCCCTTCGGGTTTCGCGGAAAAATCATCCTCGCTGCGCTCCGGTATTTTTCCCGAAAGCCTTGCCTTTCCGGAAGCGTTTACCGTAAAGCCCTTGTAGTTCAACGGGCTGCCAAAGCCCGGATATTCACAATTAAAATTATAAAGTCATGAACCAAGCAATCATCTCAAGACCGCCGATGGCACCGGTGCAGATGCCGATGCCCGCAACAAGAAGAAAAAGGACAGTGGAGCCGAATCCCGTAGTCAAGTTCCCGCCAAGAGGCACAGGACCGGTACACATCTCCACGCTGCTGAACCCCATCCTGGAAATATGCCACCATCCCGACAGGGACAGGCTGCTGGCGGAGTTCTTCAACCGATAAAAAATACGATTATTCACACTTTAAATTATTACAGTTATGTTTTTTACAGCAATCAACCAGATGATGACCGAGGGCGTGGACCTCACGATAGTCATCCGCAAAGCGAACGGACAAATGGCGGTATCCACACTGCCGAAGTCGAACGGGCTGAAGGACGAGGCCCAGAACCACATCGTGCCCCTGACGGTCAGCGGACTGCCGGAGGAACTGGACGCGGGATTCCTGCAAACCGTCGCCCGGCCGATACAGAAGGTGGCGGGACTGATCACCAACATGGCGCAGTTCGAGGCGCAGGCTGACAAGGCCGCTGCCGACAGCAAGGCGGCGAAGGAAGAAAAAGCCAAAGAGACGAAGGAGGAGAAGGAGAAACGCGAGAAGTACGAGAAGCATCTCAAGAAGGCGGAGGAACTGATTGCCGCCGGGAAGCACAGCGAGGCTGTCTCCGCACTCGGCCAGGCACGCCTCCATGCCAAGCCGCAAGACCTGAAGAAGATTGACAGCATGGTGGAGGAACAGAAGAAGGCGATGAACAAGGGCAGCCTGTTCGAGCTGATGGATGAACCGGCACCGCAACCGCAGCCACAGCCACAGCAGCAACCGCAACCTATGGCGGCAACGGCACAACAGCCACAGCCACGACCAATGGCAGTTCCCATGCAGCAACCGCCCTATCCGCCGCAGCCCCAGGCTCCGAGACCGATAGCAGGACAACCGCAGCGGCCTATGACGGCACAACCGCTGCAACAGCCTTCGATGTGGCCACCGCAACAACCGCCGCAAAGACCGCTTCCGCCACAGCCGCAATATGCCGGACAACAGCCTACGGCTCCGCAGCCTCCATACGGGGCACAGTCTGACACGCACTGGCAGGAACAGGCATTCTCTCCCGAAGACTACCCTGCGCAATATCCCGCGGACGGAGAAATCAATTACAATCCCAAGGATTACGAGGAATATCCCGATTTTCCCCAATCCATGTTAGAACCCAAGTATTCACCTTATCAGACAGTTTAAGATTATGGCACTCGAAATCACAGGAATGACACGCTCGTTCACGTTCAAGAAAGGCAGCGGAATGATTACGCTCGACGATCCCAACCCGTCGGACAGCCCCGAAATGGTCATGAGTTACTACTCCAACTTCTACCCGGAGCTGACCACGGCGACGGTACACGGACCGGTCATCAAGAATGACAAGGCGGTGTACGAGTTCAAGACCACCATCGGGACAAAAGGATAGGAAACCATGAAGAAGGACAATAAAAAGAAGAAATCATGTGTACCATTGGACGAACATCAGTCGGCACTGCTCGCAAGGCTCATCATCGGCCAGACAGAACGGAATGTACGACACGGTGTGAACAGGACAGAACGGATTACGGCTCCAAGCGGGGCCGTAATTCTTTTCTGAATACGGCACTTGCCCCGATAGCACAGAAAAGTATTGTCGTGGATTCATACGGCAGTAATGGCATCAACGTGATTACGCAGGAAAACTACGAGTTCCTGCGTGACTCGTTTTTCAACTATGCCCTTTTGTTGAAACAGGAAGCGGTGCATACTCCGGGCAAAAGTATCGGGGCAAGCATAGCCAATCTGTACGACGAGATGGACAAACTTGTCGGGGAAGGGATGAATGTGAATATCGAACAGGATAACGGCAGGCTCTATTTCAATCTGTGGAAGTGTCACAAATGGGGCGAACTGACCTTGTACTATTTCCCGATGAAATTCGTTGAATCTCTCAATTCTACGCTCAGGAGGATTTCCATTACATTCATTAACAAGCTGATGTGGGCAAACGGAATCTCTACCATTTTGGACGAAGAGGACACGGATTATATATTCATGTGGCTGAAAGAGGATGATTCGCAGGAGGAGGAAGAGGAAACTGTCAAAAGACTGGAACTGGTACGGTCATACGAGAAAGGGAAAATCGGCAGGCTGCTAAAGCATGTTGAAAAAAAGTCCTATTACAAGGATTTGCCGAAGGCACTTGAAAAATACACCCCGCAAAACGACTTCGAGCGTTCCATTGTCGGAGCGATGAAAAAGGGATTGCCCTTCCTTAACCCGGAACACGGTATCATGCAATACGGCTATGATGCCTTTTACGAGGAGGAACCGGATTTTCAGCCGATGCGTCTGGATCAGCAGATAAGGGTGGTCTATGACTGCGACGACATGGTGTCCGAATATCTGGTGGACTATTACAATAATAACAGCCAGGAGACATACGATATCATCCCGATTACCACCTGTGCCCTGTCACCGGAAACCGACCGCCTGTTTATCATGGATGACTATCCGGAACGGTTCTTCAAGTGGGCGGATGAATTTATTAACATTGTATATTGAAAGATTATGGTAGAAACGAATGAACTTACAAGAAAACTGAGGACGCTGCTTCATCCGAGGGCGGCGTTGATTGTCTATGCGGAAGAGAATGACAACCACAGCACGGATGACGACGGTTATTTTATCGAAGTCAGGGACATAGACGAAAATGGGACAATGGGCGAAGGCCGTCCGGTGACGGTGGAGTTCATGAACGAACTGGTACGGGGCTATTCCGAAAGCCACAGTGTGACACCATACGGCAGGATACCGTCCAACCTGCTGTGGTTTGACCCGCGCAAGGGCAGTGAGAAATACATCTGGTACAACCCGCCCCAAAAGCGCATGATGTTCTTCCATGACATCCTGAAGATTGAAAGCGCGGAATACAACCTGCCGGGCGTGATCTATGAGGCCGGAGAAAACCGTCTGAATGTCTATGCCTATACAGATGTTGAACTGACAGACAATTCGGACCTTTTTGCGGCTCCGTTCTTCAATGTGACGGGAGCGAGCGTCTGTCTGGGCTCCGCAAAAATTGAGAAGCCGAAAGACCTGACCTACACGAACCTGCTGGAGTATTGGGAAAAGAGGTTCTGGCTGACGGAGTTCTCCCATCTGGGTGGAGGTGGGAACCCCACGAAATCCAATCTGGTACTGGTAACGAAAGCGGCAAAGGACAAGCCTTTTGACCTTGACGAACTGCAACCTTTAAAAAAACTGAAACTAAAAGACATATTGCGATGAAAAGAGTACATTATACAGACAGTTACCTGATGAACCCGCAACATCCGGTGACGGTAAACATCATAGGCGCGGGCGGTACAGGCTCGCAAGTGCTGACCGGTATGGCAAGACTGGATGTCACGCTCCGCGCACTCGGACATCCGGGATTGTTCGTAACGGTCTACGATCCAGACATCGTGACGGACGCAAACATTGGGCGGCAGCTCTTCGGACCGTCGGACCTGGGACTGAACAAGTCACAATGTCTGGTCACAAGGATAAACAATTTTTTCGGAAACGACTGGAAAGCGGAGGCGAGTTTCTATCCGTCGGTATTGAAGGAGGTAAAGCGGACCGAAATTGCGAACATCACCATTACCTGTACGGATAATATAAAATCCAGACTCGATTTGTGGAACGTGCTTGCGAAAGTTCCTTCATCCTCCTATACGGACAATAACACGCCGCTCTACTGGATGGATTTCGGGAATACAAAGACCGCCGGGCAGGTTGTACTGGGAACCGTGCCGAAGAAAATCAAACAGCCGGTTTCCACGATGTATGAAACGGTCGGCTCACTGAAAGTCATTACCCGTTTTGTGAAATATGCGAGAGTGAAAGAAGTGGATTCCGGACCGAGTTGCTCACTGGCAGAGGCATTGGAAAAACAGGATCTGTTTATCAACTCCACGCTGGCGCAACTCGGCTGCAATATCCTCTGGAAAATGTTCCGCCACGGGATGATTGAGCATCACGGGCTGTTCCTGAACTTAGAAACGATGAAAGTCAATCCGATAGGGGTATAAGACAGGCAAAAGCAAATATGAAAAAGTGGAACCGCCTTGCCGGAAAAGTTTCTGCAAAATAATATCATTCAATTCATTGCGGAATGAGAAATTATTTGTACTTTTGCTATTGTATTTCGAGAATGTTTTGTTAACGATGTATGAACGGCAATAAAAGCACATATAAATACCACCCGTATATAACAAATATTTTTTGTTCAGGCGGTGCTTCGTCCTATAAGACGGAGGCTTTTTTCGTGTCATTACCGTTTCGTAAAGTTGTTTCCATATCCGGAAAATATTTGTCCGATGCGCTTAAAATGTGTGCCGATTATTTGGATATTCAGATAATTCGGTTACTCTCTCTCTCTCTCTCTCTCTCTCTCTCTCTCTCATGGCTACGCGCGTCAATATACAAAATATTCCTTAAATACCAATCACTTACGGAGAGTCCGTTTTCCGGAATATCTCTCCTTTCCACGTTATTATCCGAACCTTTACATGCCGCCCTCACCAATCGGGGGCGCGTATCGTCATATCCGTCGGCGGTGTATGCCGGAGCATGGAACAACAATGCCCGCATACGCCGCCGATATGCTTTTTTATTAACCCGTAACAACAAATCTTATCAAATATGACAGTGATAAAACGAATATTATTGACGGTCTTTCTTGCCGTTACAGGATTGTCGCTTTCGGCACAGGAGAAGCCGGACTCCACTGCCTACCGTTTCCGGTTCGTGGCAGAGAACGATATGTTCTTCTCCCCGTGGAGCGGCAACGGACAGGAACTTGAGCGGTTGCTTGCAGCCATCGACGAACACCGCCCCGCCATCGAAGCCGGACAAATGTATCTTTTAGTGACAAGCTACGCTACGGACGGCAACGAAGAACAGACTGCGGCGCAAGTGGCAAAGACACGCCGCAATCGTGTGAAGTCGGAACTGATTGTGCGCGGCAAGATAAAAGAGTCGAACTTCGTCACCGACCAGTTGTTTGACGAAGCCTATACGGACGGGAACGGAAAATCCCTGCACAACATGGTCATCGTCACCCTCCCTGCCTCTGTTGAGAAAGTGGCGGAGATAGCCGGTGCGGAAGCCGCCGCCAGAGTGGAAGGCCATAACAAAGAGGTGTCTGGCGAGGCGGAGCGCGAACGTATGGCAGCGAAAGAGCAGGCAAAAGCGGAACAGACTGCCAAGGAAAAGGCAGAACAGGAGCGTATCGCTGCAGAGCAGGCAGCCCGAGAGAAAGCCGAGGCGGAACGGATGGAGCGTGAACGCATGGCAGCGGAACAAGTCGAAAAAGAGCGTCTGGAAGCGGAGGAACAAGCCCGCCTGCAAGCTGAAGAAACGGCAATAGCCACCCCGTATCATTTTGCCTTGCGTGCCAACCTCCTGCGTTGGGCAACCCTCACTCCCGATTTGGGTATCGAGTGGCGCATCAACCGCCATGTGGGTATTGCCGTGAACGGTACGTGGGCTTCATGGAGCTGGGACGACAAGAACCGCCGCTATGCCCTTTGGGAAGTGGTCCCCGAAGTGCGATGGTATCTCGGCAAGGAGAAACGGGGCTATATCGGTGCGATGTACAAGGCCGGGCAGTTCAACTACAAGCTGTCCGAAACAGGCCGTCAGGGCGACCTCATGGGCGGTGGTATCGTCGGAGGTTATCAGCTGAAACTCAACAATGCCCTTTCTCTTGATTTCAACCTCGGCATCGGCTATATCCATGCCGACTATGACAAGTATGTGGTCATCAACGGCGTGAGGGTAAGGCGCGGCAGCGGAACAAAGAACTGGTGGGGTCCTGTTTCGGCGGGTGTCACCCTGGTGTGGAACATCTTTTAGCGGAAAGGAGGAACAATGAATACAACGATAATCATACGACAGATAAAGGAATATACGGGAGCATACGGAAAGGCTTATACCTTATTATATCTAATAGGTGCGGTGGCCATACTGACCTCGTGCGTGAAGGACGACCTCTATGACACGCCGCACCCCGACCGTGGGGCGGTGGTCGTAACCACAGACTGGAGCGGAAAGAGCACCGAGGCGGACATACCGCAGGCATACACACTGCGCATCGGCGGGAGGGAACAGAACGTGAGTGCGGCGACCAACGTGTTCGACGCGCTGCTCGCGCCCGGTGGCTACGGCCTGACGGTGTACAACTCCCCGGAGGGGATTAGTATCGACGGAAACAAGGCAACGGTGAATCCGGTGGATCTGACGGGTGCAATAGAGCCGCACCCCGGCTACCTCTTCGCCTCGCACCAGGACATCAGCGTCGTGGCGGATGACACCCTGCACGTCACCGCCCCGATGAGACAATACGTGCGCAGGCTCGACATCGAACTGACCGCCACGGAAGGCGACTACAGCCGTGTACAGTCGGCTACGGCAACGCTCTCCGGCGTGGCTTCGGCAGCGGATATGGCAACAGGCGACCGGAGTGCAGCGGCACAAGTAACAAACGCTTTCAGGCAGGACGGCAACAAGTTCACAATCTTTTTCCGACTGCTCGGCATCGTCCCGACGGAAACGCATACGCTGACGGTGGACATCACTTTCAACAACGGTGACACGCAGCGGGTAGTGAGCGACCTTACCGAGGCCATAAGGGACTTCAATAACGGCACCAAACCGGTTAAACTCACGGGTAATCTGCTTTTGCCCGTAGAGGCCGGGGTAACGGGCGCAACCATCACGGGCTGGAACGAGGTAGAAAGCGGCAATGGGGATGCTAACTGACGATAAATATTTTAAACAAAAAAACAAGATTATGACAATGAACATGAGGTTTTTCATTATTGCAGCAGCAGCAACGCTATTGGCTGCGTGTACACAAGAGAACGAGGTACAGAACAATCCGGTGGAAGCACGAATCACGGCAGGCGTGAGCGGGCCGAAGACCCGTGCTGTGGACAACGGGTGGAACGCCGACCGAATCGGCGTGATGGTGGTGGATGCCCCTGGCACGACCACGACCATGGGCGGCAAGTACAAGAACGTGGGATACGCGACCACGAGTACCGGCACCAACGCGGACTTCACCCCGATGACGGCGGGTGGCGGCATCTTCTTCGAGGATGCTTTCCTCGAGTTTACTTTTGCCGCCTACGCGCCTTACGCATCGGGCGCAAACGCCTCCACCCTGCCTGGTACAGACGGGAAGATTACGGTAAATACAAGCAACCAGCCCACGACCACGGAACAGGAGAAGGTGGACTACATCCATGCCACGGGAGCCAAGGCCGATAAAGACAGCCCGACCGTCAGCTTCACGGACAACACCGCCGCGGGCGGCAGCGACTGCTCCTTCAAGCACAAGATGGCCCGTCTTATCCTCAAGGTGCAGGTGTCGAACACCGACGGTTTCGACGACACTGCCGTGCTGGAATTCGCCGACTACAAGCTGGGCGGCCTGGTTCACGAGGGAACGTTCGATGTGAAGACCGGTACCGCCGCGACCGCGGGCAGCGTTGTGAGCGACTGGATGTTACGCCAGTGCACCGGTGCCCCGAAGACGGCCACGGACAAGTGCGTGGCAACCTTTGACGCCGCCACGGGCGTGATGACTTTCACCATGATCCTGCTCCCGCAGACACTCGCCAACGCTTTGGTGCTTGAGATATCTCCCGATGACGGGGAATACCAGAGCTACTCCAACAAGGACATGATCAAACCCGCGTTGGAGGCCGGTTATTCTTATACCTACACCATCACGGTGAAGAAGACGGGGCTGACCCTTAGCGGAAGCACCATCGAAAACTGGAACGACGGTGGTAGCCATGCGGGTGATGCAAAAATGTAGTGTGTCTGAAAGCCACTGCCGTGCATCAGGCGTAAGACGGAGGCACGCCATATATAATAAATGGTGCGGCAGCCCGCGTCGCAACGGGCAGTGGCACAAAACGAAATAAATAAAGACAATATGAAAATAATAAGGAACATAGCGAGAAGGCCGTGGCCGCGCATCGGCGGCTGGTTGCCGGTTATGATGCTCATCTGTGGGGTGCTCGCTTCCTGTAGCAGTGAGGATGAAAGCACCGCGCCCCTGCCCGACGGCAAGTACCCGCTGCAACTGACGGCGGAGGTGGCGCAGCCGCAGACCCGCGCCGGGGGGAAGGATGCGTGGACGGGCGGCGAGGAGATTAGAGTGTCACTGGAAGGCGTGTTTGGTAACAAAACATACGTGATGGACGCATCGGGCAATGCAAGCCCGAAGGATGCCGATAATGCCTTCTATTGGAAGAACACCGATGAAGCCCGCGTCAGTGCATGGACCCCGGACATAGAATCGGAAACGGATATTTCCGACCAAAGTGGCGGGTACGCCGCTTTCGATGTCCTGTACGCCAGTGCCATAGGGCGTTATGACCAAGCCATAA
>OAVC01000687.1_pt1 | contig 15954 bp, 19 predicted proteins | sample 1495261 | NCBI WGS metagenome assembly OAVC01 (sample SAMEA2580074, study PRJEB22360) | human gut metagenome | biome: human gut; feature: human-associated habitat; material: faeces | place: Denmark | collected 2008/2010
ATGTGGAGATCAAAGTGACCGACACCGGCAAGGGCATTTCCGAAAGCAATCAGGCTGCCATCTTCCGGCGCTTCTATCGTGAGGAAGAAGTACACGAACAGCAGGGCGTGGGCATTGGCCTGTATCTGGCCCGCGAGATCGTAACGCGACAGGGCGGCTATATCAAAGTGGTTTCGGAGCCGGGCAAGGGTTCAGAATTTTCCATTATGCTGCCTACAAAATAGAACGCGGCGGACGTCCATTCCCGGCTGCCCGCCGTAAATTTTTTTGAAATGTCCGAGCGTTGTAACATTTCACCCCGATTTTCAATGAAATTTTTTGGCCGCTGTAACATTTCGCGGACATTTGGGTTTTATAATACCTTTATCAACAGGCAAGAAGCCTTGAAAGGAGTTTTGAATATGAGCGTTTTACAGACTATTGACCTGAAAAAGTATTATGGCACAAAGCCGAACATTACCCGCGCCCTTGACGGTGTGAACTTCTCCGTGGAGGACGGCGAGTTTGTGGCTATTGTGGGAACATCTGGCAGCGGCAAATCCACCTTACTTCACATGATGGGAGGGCTGGACACACCCACTTCCGGCAATGTGATTGTCCGGGACAAAGAACTGTCGAAAATGAACGATGAACAGCTTACTATCTTCCGCCGCCGCAACATCGGCTTTATCTTTCAGAACTATAACCTTGTTCCCATCCTGAATGTGTATGAGAACATCGTCCTGCCGGTGGAGCTGGACGGGGACACGGTGGATCAGAAGTTTTTGGACGAGATCGTTCACCTGCTGGGGCTGGAAGATAAACTGAAAAATATGCCAAATAATCTATCCGGCGGTCAGCAACAGCGAGTAGCGATTGCTCGTGCCCTGATTACCAAACCGGCTATTGTGTTGGCCGATGTAAACTGAACCCCATGTGCTTACTGTACATAGCGTATATACAGTAGGATTGCATGACAATATAGGTACATGGTACACAAGTAATGGGAAAAAATGTGTATGCAGTAGGAAGAAAGTATTGATATCTGGTATGAGGAAAGACATCCTTGTAGCAGGTTTTTTATTGTCAATAATAGACAGGTTTACAAGTAATATTTTGTTGGTATGTGTGAATAGCTTTCTGTTGGAGGATAGGGTAGTGTTGTAGTCGAAAAGGAAAGGAGAAATGTAAAATGAGTAAAGAACTTACAACAGAACAGAAGATTATGCAGGCAACACAGTATGGACTATTGATTTATGCAGGACAACGGAAAATCCATGATGAGGATGAACGATTAAAGTTGGAAAAGATTGCAAACGAAATAGGAGAGTATTGGGGACTGGAAGAACCTGTAGCAGGTTATCCGGAACTTTTTGAGGAAATTACACTCCAGGGGCTTTGCAGATATGCTAGCGAAATGCAATATACGCATGGAGAAACAGAGCGGGAACGAATCAAAGAAGTATTGGATTTGGTGTATGAGATGAAGAAGCATTGGTCTGAATAAAGGCAACCGAATTAGACAGGAAGGGAGAAACCTCAAGGATTACTTTAGAACGTTAAGAAAGTGAAAGAACCATGGAATAATTTCAAAAGTTAAAAAGCAAATTAAAGAAAAGCCACAGCCTCATGCAATGGAAGCTATGACTTTTCTTCTGTTCCCTCGATGAGATACTCATAGGAAACATTAAAAATTTCAGTAAGCGCTTTTAATTCTACATCTGTGACATAACGCTTATTGGTCTCAATTCTAGTAATCACATTTTTATCCATATCATACCCATTCAGCTGAAGCTGGTAGGCTAAGAGGCGCTGTGACATATTATGCTGGCGGCGGAGTTCAATGAGCCTTTGGCTGATCAGATTTTTCTCCCCGGTGGATGTTTTCGGTTTTGGCATATCTCTAATCCCTCCTGCAAATAGTGTTGACAGGTTTGTCTCACTTTTTGCACTTTTTCTATTGATTTTACACGGGATTAGGAATACAATCGGTTGTAAAAGTGAGACAAAAAATATACAAAAATAGAACGATTGGATTGGTTGGAGAAAAACGGAGAGAATAAGAAAGAGCGATATAACAAGAGAAATTTAAGAAGTGGCTGCTTTTCCGGTTTAGAGAAGCCCGGAAAAGAATGCGTTGATATCGGTGTGGAAGATTTTAGCAAGGGCAACAAGTTCCGATACCTTGATGTTCATACGGTTGGTTTCCAGCTTGGCATAAGTGCTTTTGGACATAGAAATCCCCATCAGGTTTAATTTTGCAATGACCTGATCCTGGGTAAGTTTATTCGCATAACGAATTGTCTGGATATTTTTACCGATATCCATATCTGGTCTGATTTTCTGCATGATAAGGTCCTTTCATTTCTTGAATATTTCGCAATAAAGAAACTTTATATTGATTTTACTGGTTTCACTTTTTATAATGTTTCGTAATAAGGAATTATTTACAAGAAGGGTGATGGGTATGCACCAAAGAGATATGGAGCGGTTTGCTTTCCTGTTTTTATGCGGAAAGCGTGACAGGGCAATCTTGCTGGGAAAGGAAAAAATGACGTTTTCAGATTTGGACAGGCTGACGTATGTTTCTGATTTTCTAGGATTGAAGCTGTATAACTTAGAAATCTGGAATGAATATGCAGGACAGTTCAGTGAACAGTTTCGGCAGTTGGAATTGCTGTATGATGAAACCTGCAGCATTGTGTCCTGGGATCCGACAGAAGCAGATGAGCATTTACATGATAAATGGCTTCAGGAGTTTTGTACTCAGGTAGCGGATCAGGAAATGCGGAAACAGCTGGAACAGATCATCAAACAACAGTATCAGGAAAAAGGGATGGTAGATCCCACGGAGACAGACATCGTGTAGGTGCCTGTCTTTTTTTCGCAGAAAATTAGGAAAGGCTTCGAAGGGAGGTGATAGGAAACGTGAGCATCAGTATTCATGAATTACTGGCAGTAGCCAGGGAATCGGAGGGTGTGAAGGCAGTTCAGGGTGATGATATGTTGTGTGAGAAACGGTTTGCACCAGACACCCGGTATATGGTGGAGTTTTTGCTGCTGGAGCAAAAGGAGCAGTTTGGAGAAAAGGGAGAGTATCATCGTTATTTTTTGACCAAGGAAGCATACCAAGAACTGATTAACCTGCAGAACCAGGGAGTCCTGCGCTTTCAAAGGCAGGCGCTTGTTTTGGAAGGAGCATTGCACTATCTGCCTGCCCAGACATGTTGTGATGTATAAAGGCAGAGAAGAAATTGAAGATAGAAAGGGTGAGAGAAATGGAAAAAGAAGAACAGCTAGAACCAAAGTTGCTGCGCAGGGAGATTTTTCGTGCAGCGTGTCCGAAAAGGATTGTGGTTGGTGATCCTGATTACTTTGAAACAGAACCGCCAGAGAGATTAAAGAAACTGGTGGTCGATTATATGCCGCCGAGGTCTTATGAAGCCAGAGTGGTATTGTCCCAGTACGAAATACGCAACTATGGTGTATATCAGGCAAATTCGGTACAAATATATGCAGCACCGGAGAAAGATGTGGATCTTTATGCTTCAGGCAAAATGCGTGGAAATCAGAGGATTGAGCAAAAAGAAATCGGGGTAGACACTGCAAGATATATCATGGAAATTGATGATCGGTGGGAAGAATTCCATACGGGAGCAGATGGCTGTTGGGGAGATGCCTTTACCTACTTCCATACAAGAAATGGGAGAAAACAAGTGGATGGAAAGATGATTATGCTCACCATGCCGGAAGAAGTATCGTTTGAAGAGATGAAACGGATTATGGATACTCTGTTTGCAGGATTGCAGCCTGTACGAAGTCATGAAAAACAAAAACCTGTAAAGAAGCAACATCAGCAGGAAAGATAAAAAAAGAAGTTTTATGAAAGAAAGCGGTAGCTTTTGGGGAGGGTATCCCTATCCCTGCAGTTTTTCGGGAGCAGGGGTAAAACAGGCTGGAAAGAAAAGAACAGCTGCCGGAGCGCTCCGCCGGGCGCAAAGGCTCTTTCTCCGGAAGTGTTTTACAGAACGACAAAGAAGGGAGTGGTAAGCGATGATCATTGGAATCGACCACGGATATTATGCGATTAAAACAAAACAGGTGTGTTTCCCGACAGGACTGATGCGGTACACCTATGAACCTTATACCATGCAGAATGTTCTTCAATACGGAGGCGCTTATTATGTGTGTGGGACTGGGCGGCAGACCTTAGTAAAGGACAAGACTGCCAATGACAATTATTATCTTTTGACGCTGGCTGCACTGGCACAGGAGATTCGGAAGTGAAAAGGAGAGAGAACTGCCAAGGTTATTCTTGCAGCCGGGCTTCCACTTGCCGGTTTTGGAAGGGAAAAACAGAAATTCAAGGAATATCTGTTTCGGAAAGAACAGCCCGTCCGATTTTTCTATGAAGGGGAACACTATGAAATCCAGATTGAGGATGTGAAACTGTTTCCCCAGGGATATTCTGCCCTGGCACTGTATCCGGAATACTTAAAAAATGAGCCTTCTGTGCTTCTTGTGGATATCGGGGGCTGGACAGTGGACTTAATGCGGCTTGATAACGCTGTTCCCAATGCATCTACCTGCAGAAGTCTGGAACTGGGTGTCATTCGCTGTATGGATGAGATTCTGGAACAAGTGCGCAGAAACACTGGGCTGTCGATAACAGAGACACAGGTTGAGCGAATCTTACAGGGAAAGCCCGGCAGCATGCCTGCGGAAGTGGTGTCTTTGATTGAGAAACAGGGCAGGATTTATGTTGAAAAAATACTGTCTGCGATTACCGAGGCAGGCTTTGATCTGCGGGCAGTTCCTTCCGTTTTCATGGGAGGCGGAGCGGATATTTTTCAGCACCGTGTCAGCGAACAGGACCGCTTGTGCCGACCGATTTACCTCACAGACGTCCATGCCAACGCAGCCGGATATGAACGGATTGTGGGGCAGATGAGGACGCTGTGAGCCGCCCGGTTTTTTCCTTCCGCCCAAACCTTAAAAATCCGGAGCATGAAAAAGCGTGGCGAATTCTGATGGATGTTCCGGCAGGACAGAGGAACCAGTATCTGGTGGATGTGATTTTAGAAAAAGAAGAGCGGGAAACCTTGCGGAAACTGATTCAGGAGACTGTTCGGGAAGAACTAAAAAGTGGCGATATGGAACGAATACCAGCACGGGAAAAGGAAGAAATTCCCGGTCAGATGCTGGATTTTTTATTTCAGATGGAGCAGGAGTAAAGGGGGTGAGGCCTATGGACAAAGAAAGTATGGCATTGTTGGATCTGCTTGGGTTTTGCATGCATTTGACATGGATTCTTTAGTGGGTATTGTGAATAGCTTTCTTTCAAATTTTGGAGTATGTTGTGTATAACAAAACGAAAGGAGAAACGCAGATGGCAGAAATGAAGAACATATGCGGAAAGATCCCGGTGGAATTACATGAGAAAGTACGAGCCGAGATCGAAGAGAAGGACACGAGTACACAGATATTCATCCAGCAGGTGATTGAAGAACATTTTAACAGACTGGAAGGCAAAGGAGAAGAGAGCATGGAAAAAAGAACATTAGCAGTACAGGTCACAGAGGATTTATTCCAGAGAGTCAAATGGGCAGTCGCAAAAGAAGGCATCAAACAGAAAGATTTTATCATCCGCATCATCGAAAAAGCGGTGGAAGAGGTAGAAGCCAAATGGAAAGAACTGGAACAGCCGGAAGAAACCCCAGAAGCAGACAGACTGGAAGAAGCAGACAGACTGGAAGAAGCAGAAGGACCTGAAGAAGAGACCAGTGAAGAAGAGATTGCCGAAGAGGGAATCGAAGTGCTGGAAGCTGCGGAGGAAGAACCAGACGATGAGAACTTCGAAGAATCCGCAGAGCTGGAAGAGGAAGAACCGGATCCAGAACTTCCCGAAGATGCAGATGAGGAGGAAGAACTGTCAGAAACCGAAGAGATTGCATAATGCCAAATACATAGAACTTAAAAACCGACAGGCGGTGTGGGAAAGAAACCATGCCGCCTGTCTTTGTCAGCAAAGGAGGTTGATAGCCGCAACCATTCGATTTTTTGATTTGTTCAGTGGAATTGGGGGATTCCGGGAAGGGTTAAGACGTGCAGGCGGTTTTACTTGTGTAGGGCACTGTGAGGTGGATGCTTATGCGGATAAGAACTACCGATTGCTGTTCGACACAGAAGGGGAGTGGTTTTGTAATGACGCAAGAACAATCGAAACAGACCGAATGCCAGACTTTGATCTTTTATGTGCAGGATTTCCTTGCCAGGCATTCTCTATCGCCGGAAAACGGGAAGGATTTGCAGATGCCAGAGGAACTTTGTTCTTTGAGATTGCCAGACTGGTTGCAGACAAACGACCTGCGTATTTCATCCTTGAAAATGTTCCCGGACTGCTTTCGCATGACAAAGGGCGGACATTTCACACCATCCTCAGTACGTTATCTGAATTGGGGTACTGTGTGGAATGGAAAGTGCTTAACAGCAAGGATTTCGGAGTGCCCCAATCCAGAAAACGGGTGTATCTTGTCGGATATCTTGATCGAAGATGTGCCGGAAAAATATTACCTTTCCCAGAAACAAATGGAACGCCTCTTATACAAATCCGAACCGGCAGCCAGGGCAAAAGGGTATACAGCCCCCAAGGGTTAAGCTGCACCCTCACTTCTCTGGCAGGTGGCATGGGTGGAAAGACAGGATTGTATGAGATGGGTGTTCCCATCAAAGAAAATACCAAACAGGGTTATAAGATGGCGTATCCGGGAGACAGCATTGACTTAGGATATGCAGGACTGAACACCCGGAGAGGGCGTGTGGGGCATCAGATTGCCCATACCCTGACCACCGGAATCCAGCAGGGGACACTGCATTTTGTGGACTTGTCTCCGCCGCCTCTGGTGACAGAGCATTGCAGATGTCTGAATACCAGACAGTCCGGCATCCATAATCATCAAGGCGAATGTTCCGGTGTTTTAAAAGAGGAAGGCGCCAGAGCGGTGCTGACTCCGGGAAGAGAGGAAACCCGGCAGAATGGCCGGAGGATGAAGGAGCCGGAAGAGCCGATGTTCACCATTACTGCCACAGACCGTCATGGCGTTGCCTATCGGGGCAGGATCCGAAAACTGGTGCCAAGGGAATGTCTGAGACTGCAGGGGTTTTATGATTGGCAGATTGATCTCATGGAACAGGACACTTCGGATAGCCAGCTTTATAAGCAGGCTGGGAATGGAGTAACGGTCAACGTAATCGAGGCCATTGGTAAACTTCTTCGTAAGGCAGATGAAGAAATACGTTTGGAAAAGAGGTAATGCAGGATGGCAATCGGGATTCAGGATCAGTATTTTGGTACAGAGATTGAGATGACAGGTATTACAAGACAGAGGGCTGCAGAAGCAGTGGCAGAATTGTTTGGAACACGCGCAGTTTATGAAGGTGGATATTATAAAACATGGTCTGTGATGGACGGGGAAGGAAAAAAATGGAAGTTTATGTACGATGGCAGTATTTATACGGAACGCAGGGAGCGTGGCCGGATGGTTCATGCCGGAAGTGAATACAGTACGGAGATGGTAAGCCCGAAACTTGAGTATTCTGAGATGGGAAAACTACAGGAAGTGGTGCGGTGTCTCAGACATCACCGGGCAAGAGTGAATGAATCCTGTGGGCAGCACGTCCATGTGGATGCCTCAAATCATACGGCAAGGAGCCTGAAAAATGCCATGACGATTATGTATTCGAAAGAGGATATTCTGTTTAAGGCATTGAAAGTGCAGACTTCCAGAGAAAGCAACTATTGTCAGAAAGTACGCCCTATTGTGTTGGAAAAAATCCGCAGGATGCCAAACAGCACCATTTCCATGGAAAAGCTGAAACAGATATGGTACGGAGGTAGGGATGGAAGTCATGATCATTATGACAGTACCCGGTATTATGCCTTAAACCTGCATGCAGTGTTTTCGAAGGGAACGCTGGAATGGCGGTGTTTTGAAAGCACCCTCCATGCAGGAAAGGTGCGGGCAAATATCACCCTGGCGCTTGCCATTTCCGCCCAGGCCATCAATCAGAAATGTACCCAGATGCGGAAAACAGAGATTACAGAAAATCCGGCATTTACCTTCCGTACCTTTTTATTGCGGCTGGGGCTCATTGGACCGGAATATAAAAATGTCCGGGAACATCTGCTTGCCAATCTGGAAGGAAATCGGGCGTGGAGATATGACCGGAGCCAGTATGAATGTTTGAACAGAAATCATCGGGCAGAGGATGCTCGATAGGAGGTAGAGATGAAAGAAACGTATTATTTTGCTTATGGCAGTAACATGAACTTAGAACAGATGGCATACCGCTGTCCGGCAGCTTCTGTAGTAGAGCCTGTCTATTTGGAAGAGTATCGCCTGACCTTTTGTGGCAGGGGTAAGGGAAGCGGTGTTGCCACCATTCTGCCGGAAGAGGGAAGCCGGGTGGAAGGTGTACTTTGGAAGATTACACCGGAGTGTGAAAAGAGCCTGGACTTTTATGAAGGTTATCCCCATCTGTATGGGAAGGAGCCTGTTCTTGTTCAGGGCAAGGATGGCATGAAAAGGGAAGTCATGGCATATACCATGAATGCTCCGTATAAGGATCAACCAGCGATTCCTTCTGATCTTTATTTTATGGGGATTGTGGAAGGCTGCCATCAAAATGGGATTTCCAGCCGCTCTGTGACCGATGCGTTAAAACGTACAAGACAGGAAGTGGGCAGACAAAAAAACAGTCAAAAGAAAACAGAAGTAAGCAGATAACAAATCCGCAGGGGAAAGCCTCTGCGGTATTTTTAACGAAAAAAGGAGAATGCAATGAAGAGCAGAAATATCAAAACAAGACTTGCAGCCTTCGGGCTCGCATTGCTCATGGGTCTTAGTCCGCTTGGAAATTTGGCGGATGTCCATGCGGCAGAAAGTGAAATTTCACAGAATGCTGTGACAGAAAAAGAAAGTAAGACAGAATCGGAGCATCCGGTGTCGGAAATTTCTGAGCAGACAGTGACTGCAGAGGATATCACCAAAGATGTTTCCGACAAGGAATTTATGGCAGAGACCTGCATGGAAGGGATTCAGTATGATCCAGAAAAAGAGGATGTGACTTTGGAACGTATCGAAGCAGAGGATGGCAGTGCGTATCATCCAGACCAGGCAGGTACTTATGTTGCAACTTACTGGGTTGTGCCAAAAGATGAGCGTGACGGCTACCCGGTTACTCGTAAGATTATCCTGACGGATACGGAAGGACAGGCCCATGCAGAAGAAAACGGTGGGCAGAAACAGAAAGAGGATACGAAATCCGAAGAAGATTCGGAGACGCCTGTGCAGAAGATCCCGGATGTGGAAGTGACAGTATCCGGGGAAGAGGCAGATGCACAGGCAGCAAGGGAACTGGAAGAAAAGATTGAGGATGGGGAAGTGATGATGCTTTCCGGTGCAGAGAATACCTTTACTGCAAGAGAAACCGTACATCTGGAAAAAGGAGAGACCATCTACTATCCAAGTTATATTGGAAATTATCTGACCTGCTGGTTTACGGTGAATGGAAAGATTGCCTATTGTCTGGAATCCCATCGTTCTTCACCACCAAGTGGAGATTATGTGGCACAGGTGCTGGAAAGCAATAAGAACCTGCAGAAAGTGCTATATTATGGCTATGGCGGTGCGGGGGATATTACAGGCAGCTATCTTTCAGGGAAAAGCGCAGAAGAGAAATATGTGTATACCCACATCGCAGCCAGCTATGCTTACGCAGGTGAGGCAGGATTTACGGGATGTAAGTATGAGGATTTGGTAAAAGCAGGGGTGATTGCCTATATTGATCATCTGTTTGCTATGGAAGAACCGCCGAAAGGGGAGATTTCTCTTTCTAAAACATCCGTAAAAGCAGTCCGTGACGGAAATGTGCAGAAAACACCGGATATCACATTGTCCGGGGATCATCGAAATTATATTTCTGTCAATGTGCCAAAAAACATCACCATTTATAACAAGACGAAGGGAACTTCTGCAGAGAATGGTACGTTGAAGATTTATGGCGGTGATACGTTTTATCTGACTGCACCGATGCTCCATACCGGAACCTATTCCTCCGGAGAACTGCACGGTTCTGTGGGAGAGACTTGGAGAACTTTGGTGTTATCTACTGGAAACAATAATCAGGATATCGGAGTGTTTGAATCAGAAAAGGCGAATCCGGTCAGCTTTACAGTCAACTGGCTGGAGATGACAAGGATTGAACTTCTCAAAAAAGATGCAGATACCAAGAACCCATTAGATGGCGCAGTCTATGGCATTTATACAGACAGCAAGTGTGAGCATCTGTTAATGGAAATGCCAGCTACCGGGGAAGATGGAAAGGCAGTCAGTGATTACTTTGAGGCAACCATCAAAACCGTATATGTGAAAGAGATCAAGGCTCCGGACAAGTATGCACAGAGTGATGTGATCCATAAGGTGGATGTGGAAGCCGGAAAGACGGTCAACATCTCAGCAACTGATGAGAGGGTACGAGGCGCTGTCCATATCAAAAAGATTGATAAGGAGGCACAGGCTTTTCTCCCACAGGGAGACAGTGCCCTTGCAGGAGCCGTGTATGGTCTGTATGCCAGAGAGGATATTGTCCACCCGGATGGAAAGACGGGTGTGTTGTTTAAAAAAGACAGCCTCATCGCACAGGGGGTAATCAAGGAAGATGGCACCTTAGATTTTTCTGAACTGTATCTGGGAAAAATGTATGTGAAAGAGCTCACTCCGCCAGAAGGCTATACGGTGGATCCAACAGAATATGACGTGAACCTTACCTACGAAGGTCAGGAAGTGGCAGAGGTAACCAGAGATCTGACTGTACAAGAGCAGGTGAAAAAGCAGGCGTTCCAGCTCATCAAGATCAGTGAAGATGGAGACCAGACAGAGACAGACCTTGTGGAAGGGGCAGGATTTAAAGTGTATTTAGTCAGCAACCTGTCTAAAGTAAAGAGCGGGGAATTACAGCCCTCCAATGGGGAGCAGTTTACTGCGGAAGATTTCCGTGGCTATGATTTCAGTAAAGAAGAGGTGGCAGTGACCTATGTGGATGGCAAGGCTGTCCCGGTACCGGAACTGATTACCGATAAAAAGGGATATGCCCTCAGCCCGGAACTTCCGTATGGTCTTTATGTAGTAGAGGAAAGCACTGTACCGGAGAATTTGAAAGCCATTGATCCGTTTTTAGTAAAGGTAGATGAGGATAGCAGAGAGCCGATGGTGTGGCGTGTGTTCGATGACCGTCCATTTGAATTTTTATTAAAGATTGTGAAAAAAGATGCACAGACAGGCAATCCGGTTTTAAAAGCAGGCGCTTCCTATAAAATCTTTGATATGGAAAAAGAGGAATATGTAGAGCAGACCGTATTCTATCCGAAGAAAGAGACCATCAGTGTTTTCAAGACCAATGAGGAAGGCTATCTGGTAACACCGGAAGAACTGAAATGTTCTACCTATCGGATTGAAGAAGTGAAAGCACCGGAAGGATTTGTAAGACAGGGGTATGAAATGTCCTTGTATGAAGGGGAAACTGTGATTTCTCCATTGGAAGTGACTGGAAAAGGAATTTACAAAGAGAATTCCAAAGAAGGAATTGTGATCACCGTTTCCTCGGATACTGCTCATCAAATCGATCCTGATACCGGAGCAGTCATCGTGGAAGTCGAGCAGCCAAACGATGAACAGGTGGGAAGCCTGACACTAACGAAAACCGGGGAACAGCCAGTAGAGGTGAAGGGAGATTCCCTGCTTGCAAAAGCCAAGAGACTGGCAGGAAAAATCAAAGATGCAGTGATCGGAGAGGATACCGATACAGGGGTGTTCCATGACTTTGTATATGAAGAGTCTGCAGTGGAAGGGGCAACTTTTGAATTGTACGCAAAGGATACGATTTATTCCCCAGACGGAGCAAAGGATGAGCAGGGCAATCCGGTTATCCGCTATGAAAAAGATGATTTGGTAGCAACCCTTGTGACAGATACAGAAGGAAAAGCAGTGGTGAACAATCTTCCATTGGGTTCTTATTATCTGAAAGAAACCGTGGCAGGGGATCACTTTGTATTAAACCCAGAACAGAAAGAATTTACCCTGACCGCAAAGGATGATACCCAGGCAGTGGTTTATGAAGGGGTTGCTTATAAAAATGAAAGACAGAAGATTTCTATTTCTGTAGAGAAAAAAGATGCAGTCACAGAAGAGAAGCTGGAAGGCGTTATCTTTGGATTGTACGCAAAAGAAGATATCCTGTCCCAGCAGGGTGAAGTTCTTGTAGAAAAGGATACGCTGCTGGAGAAAAAAGCAACCGATGAGAACGGACAGCTTACTTTTGACAGCGACCTCTACCATGGGAAATATTATGTAAAAGAGGAAGTGAGAAAACCGGGATATCTTCCAAATGAGGAAATCTGGGAGATCGATGCCTCTTACACAGACCAGAACCTTGCAGAAATCAAGCTGACAAAAGAGGTGAAAAACCAGCCGACTGAGAGTCAGTTTACGAAAACCGATGCTACAACCGGGGAAGAACTGGAAGGAGCCAAGTTGCAGATCATCGATAAAGAGGGCAACATTGTAGAAGAGTGGATCAGTACGAAAGAACCGCACGTGGTATATGGACTGCCAGAGGGAACGTACATCCTTCACGAAGAATTGCCGCCTTATGCAGAGGGCTATGTATCTGCAGAAGATATCGAGTTTGAAGTAAAGGAAGATGGCAGTGTGACCAAGGTGGAGATGAAGGATGATTATTCCAAAGTGGAAATTTCCAAGACGGATATTACCACAGGCGAAGAACTGAAAGGAGCCAAGCTGCAGATCTTAAATAAAGAGGGTGAGATTCTGGAAGAGTGGGTAACGGACGGGAAACCTCATCTGGTAGAGAAACTTCCAGTAGGGGAAGAGCTGACTCTGCGTGAGATCACCGCACCGGAAGGTTATGAGATTGCAGAGGATGTGAAATTTACACTGGAAGATACCATGGAGATTCAGAAAGTGGAGATGAAGGATGCAAGAACACCGGAAACACCGGGTGTACCGCAGACAGGGGATAATCACTGGAAACCAGTCCTGCTGTTTGTTCTTCTGGGAGTATCAGTAGCCGGATTCATGGTAACCATAATTTATAAGAAGAAACATGGAAAAACGGAAAAAGCGAAAAAAGAAGAATAAGCTGTGGATTCTGCAGGCAGTATTGTGTGCTGTCTGTATGTTCAGTGCAGCGCTGCTTTATTATGATTATGTGGCCGTTCCCCGGCAGAACCGGGAACTGGTGGAGGAGTTAAAAACCTGCTTCCCGGAGGATATTCCTCCGGGCGGGGGCTCTCCGGGACAGAAACCAGAACAGGCTAGAAGAGAACCGGAAGTGTCTGCCATTGACCTTCGATCCCTCCAGAGTAAGTATCCGGATGTTCGGGGCTGGCTTACGATCCCGGAGAGTGGCATCGATTATCCGGTACTGCAGAGCAATGTGGAAGATCCAGAGTATTATCTGCGGAGAGATTACCGGGGAAACTACGACATCAATGGAAGTTTGTTCCTCCAGGCAGACTGTATTCTGGGAGAATCCGGGAATCTGACCATCTACGGTCACAACATGAACAGCGGTGCAATGTTCGGGAATCTGGATCAGTACGTCTCCTATGATTACTGGAAAACACATCCCAAGGTGTTTTTTCAGACACAGGAAGGCATGGAAGAATACCAGATAGCGGCAGTCTTGAAAGCCGATGTGTCTATGTTTGACTTCCAGCAGGCAGTTTTTCACAGTCCGCAGGATCTGGAGGCTTATGTAGTGCAGGCGAAAGCGCTGGCGCTGTTTGAAACAGGGGTAGATGGTGCAGGTTGTGAGAAAACGCTGACGCTGGTAACCTGTTCTTATGAGTGGAAGGAAGCCCGGAATATCCTTGTAGCAGTAAAAGTAGGGACTTAAATGGGGAAAGTGTTCAAAGATAGGTACTTTCTTCTACTCTCTGGATATCTCCAGCATCTTTTGAGGTAGATGATATCAGGAAGTGTTCAAAAGTACCCCAAAAGTGCAGAATGTGAGACGGGATGGAAGTCGGAAAGTGATGCTACGGAACAAAAAGTGTTCAAAGTTAAGGAACGTGCAACAAGTTGTGGCGGCTTGTGTAGTCTTGTAGTGTTGGAAGGGTGTTCAAAAGTGGGTGCTTTTCCAGCCCTTTGGTGGCTTTCTGGAACTGAAGCTGCCGGGAAGTGTTTGAAAGCACACGAAAAGTGCAGAATGTGAGACGAGGCTGCATGAAAAAGACAGTACCATCATACACAAAAGTGTTCGAGGATGTAGGATGTGCAACGAAATGTGGCGTGATGTAGTGTCAGAAAGTGTTCAAAGACAGGTACTTTTGCAACTATCTGGATGTATCTGCCATCTATTGGAAGAGTGTTTTCGAGAAGCATTTAAAAGAAAATCTCTGTTCAACTGCCTGAAAAAGCGTTATAATCATTCCATAAAGACAGGGAGGTGTTCCATATGGATCAGAAAGAACAAACAAAGTGCATGGGTTCAGACGGAATGCAGAAAATGAACGGTGTTATCAATGCCGATCTTATGACTGTGGAAGAGATTCATCAGAAACTGGACGCAGGATACAAGGATATGGAAAACGGAAGAGTACGGGAGGCATCGGAAGTCTTTGCAGAATTTCGACAGCAGCATGAAACAAAATAAATGTGAAAGGGGGAAGAAGATGCAGGTTGTTATTGAGATACCCAAAGAAGTATTGTACGATACAAAGCAAACGATAGAACAAGCAACAGACTTTGCAAAAAGTGTAACTGCATTAGGATTTTATAAGCAATATGGGGTATCTGTGGAATTGTGTTCTCAGATTGCTGGCATAACAGAGAAAGAATTTTTATCAGAAGTAAAACGTAGTTTTATAGGATAGCAAAAACCAGATGCGTAGAATGTGAAATACAAGGTCTTTTGTTCTTGACAAGTGTGTCAGAAGCGGTTACACTATGCCTAGTGATCGCACTACAGAAACTTGTGAAGCCTGTAGTCCGGAGAGACTCCTACGGGGGTCTTTTCGTTATTATAGGACAGATAAGAAATGGTTTTGGGTGGTGTAAGACTTATTGAAAAGCCTAAAAAGTAGTTGAAGATACACATTGGGTAAATTATAATGAATTTTATCATATATGAGTAGGTGATGCGAATGAATCAGGAAGCACAGGAATATTATAATATTGCCAGTTGGACAAAAGATAAAGTAAATTACAATCGGGTATCAAAATTTAATACGAATAAACATAGACAGGTTTTACATGGACAAATATGGTTTTGTGATTTGGGATATAACATAGGAACGGAGAAAAATAAAATGCGTCCGGTACTGGTGATGTCCAATAATAAAATCAATAATTCTGAAAAAGTGGTAGTTGTTTGTATTACCGATGCAAAAGGAAAAGTAAACGCAAGATGTTTGCCGATTCAGGATTCATGGTTTTTGTTATATTCTGATACAGAAGATGAAGAAAAGCAAGTGATTCCGGGAAGAACCATACCAGCGTCTATGCATACTTATGAATTTTTGGATAAAGACAGTATGATCCAGTGTGAGGAGATACGTGCAGTTAGTAAGGCAAGGCTGGATGCAAATCGAGGATGTATTGGTACTTTAACACCGGAAGATTTTAATCTTGTAAAAGGAAAATTCAAAAGAGCATACAACCTGTAAAATGTGACTGCTAAAAATTTGTTGACAAAGAGAAGGTAGTTGCATATAATAAAGAAGAACAGAGATACTATGATTAAGTCCCACGCTTGAGCAATCAAGATACAGTGGGTACTTTATAAATGTTTAAACGAAGCCGTAGGACCGTAAGGTATAGCTTCTGGAGGCTCCCCAGTTTATCTGGGGAGTTTTTCTTTGGAAAGATTTATGATAATAAAAAAATGAAAGTA
>OAVC01000694.1_pt1 | contig 15733 bp, 9 predicted proteins | sample 1495261 | NCBI WGS metagenome assembly OAVC01 (sample SAMEA2580074, study PRJEB22360) | human gut metagenome | biome: human gut; feature: human-associated habitat; material: faeces | place: Denmark | collected 2008/2010
GTAATCGACGGATTTTATCATATTGAAATACCCCGCCAGCCACTGTATCGCCTTTAGCTAGAAAGAAATTGTATAAAAACTCAATTTGATCAATATCTTTTAAATTAATCTTATGATTACCCGCATCGAGCCAAGCCTGTGTCATGTCACAGAAATAGGAAAAGGCATCTTTTTTTATCTCCACTTTAGATGGATCGTACTTTTCCATAGGTGGTACATGATTAGTAGTTAATCTATCCTCACCAGTTATAGATGTATCAGTATGTTCCTTTATGAGCTTACTACCAATATAACCAAACACAGTTCTAAATCGTTCGCTATTATAGAAGCGTTCAAAGACATCTTCAAAGTGTTTTAAAAAGCGTATGTCTCTATAAGGGAGCACGTGAGTGCTTAGTACTTCATATGGCGCTAAAGGATCACTAATATATTGATACTCATCCATGCGACGTACACCAGATCCTTTTAAAAGTTTCAAGAACCCTATTTGTAACGCATGAGGTTGTAAACTAAAAAGATCATTAAAGGATAAACCAAATCGCTGTTTATTCTCATAAGGCAAGCCTACGATTAAATCCATGTGTACATGAGTTCGACCTGCTTCAATGATAGGACGAATAGCCTTTTGAATATACGGCCAATCATTATATCGATTAATAGCATCCAAGGTTTTCTTATGTGTACTTTGAACCCCTACCTCAATTTGAATACGGCCTGGTGGTGTTTCACAGAGAATATTTGTCTCCCATTTCGTCATTAGCTCTGGTTCCATTTCTAGATGGAAATTCGTCTCCGTATCAGCATCACGCATGAATTCCATCATAGGTCGATGATGATGTGGCGCACAGTTAAAAGTTCTATCAACAAATTTAACTTGTTTTACCTTATGATCGATAAACCACTGTAGTTCTTTAAAAGTTCTTTCCTGCGGGAAAAAGCGAACTGTATTTTTATTGCCAGATAAACAGTACTGACAAGAGAATGGGCACCCTCGAGAGGATTCATAGTAGATGATTTTATGTTCTAAATCGACCATATCCTCTTCTACGTAAGGGAATGGTATGGTACTAAGATCTTTTACCTCCACCGTATCAGTAGAGCCCAGGAGTCGGCCAGAAATGTGGCGACCACGTACGCCAGGAATCTGCTCTTCTAAGCCATCCTTGCCAGCGATTAGTGCACTAATAAGTTGATAAAAAGCTTCTTCCCCCTCACCTTGTACGACATAGTCCACAGCAGCACAACGATTTAAGATTTCATCGGCTGTGAAAGACACCTCCGGCCCACCTAAAATAATTTTAATATCTGGTCGCACAGCTTTCACCATGTCTACTACATGTAAAGTCATCTCAATATTCCAGATATAGCAAGCAAAGCCCAATACATCTATATTACGCTCTGTAATATCGCTAAGAATATGTAAAACAGGCATATTAATAGTATATTCTACTATATCATATGCCTGTCCGTGAGCATGCCCGTAGGCTTTGAGATACCGCAAAGCCAGGGAGGAATGTATAAATTTTGAGTTTAATGTGGATAAAACTACGTTCATAGGTCCCCTTTATATCATCGAATGGCTCAGCCACCGTCTAGTCATAATACACATATTATACCATTAAAAGAGCCCAAAGATAAAGGAAACAATAGCACCCACTAAAATGACAACCCCTACTACAGAGAGGATAATGCCACCGAAGAATACAACAGCTGCTAAAACAACAGCTAATATGATAATCAAAATGATGCGACTAAGCCAGCTTGTACTATTAAAGCTATACACCTTAACTTTCGGTTCATATTGATTGTTTTCATCGTAATATTGTTGCTCGTCATTGATATTAGTTGGCGTTGAATCTACATGGACGGAATCGCCTACCTCTTCAATAGTTACACCATCAAATTCTCGTCTCTCATCGTCGGATAATACGCGTGTATTAGGTTCACCAGAATAAGTACTGCGACTATAAGTATCATCTGATTGACCATTTCTATATGTATTTTGATTATTGTTTATATTGTGTTGATCATTCATATGTATTTCCTTTATATGAACAAATACTAATTGATTTTATACAATTTATTATACCATATTTTACCATCATAATGGCAAATAGAAATCCCTTCAGATATAAAGCCATATATCTGAAGGGATTATTTTTTATATTGCTTAATGCTAATATATGTTAACACTCATATCAGTCATTTAAGAATTTTTTAAGTAATTCATTTACCATTCCCGGATTAGCTCGGCCTTTAGATTCCTTCATAACTTGACCAACTAAGAAGCCTATAGCCTTACCATTACCACTCTTGAAGTCTGCCACTGGTTGTGGGTTATTAGCAATAACTTGCTTAACTATTTCTTCAATGGCACCAGTATCTGTAATTTGAACTAAACCTTCCTCTTTTACAATAGTATCAGCATCCTTGCCGGATTCCCACATGGATACGATAACTTTTTTCGCGATTTTACCGGAAATTGTACCTTTGTCGATTAGGGCAATCATACCAGCCAAGTTTTCAGGACTTACCTTGGATTCAGCAAATGTTAAACCGCTTTCATTAATCATCTTGGACAAGTCACCAAGCATCCAGTTAGCCACAGTTTTAGGATCTGCACCTGCTTTTACAGTAGCATCTAAGAAGTCCGCTGTTTTACGGGATACAGTAAGAATAGTTGCATCTTCACGAGACAAGCCATATTCAGATACAAAACGTTCAATCTTAGCATCTTGTAATTCTGGCAGTGCACGACGTACTTCTTCGATTTTTTCATCTGTAATTACGATTGGTACCAAATCTGGTTCTGGGAAGTAACGGTAATCGTTTTCTTCGTCTTTTTTACGCATCCCAAGCGTGATACCTTGTGCATCATCCCAAGTACGTGTTTCTTGATCTACTTTGCCGCCAGCTTCGATTAACTTAGCTTGACGCAACGCTTCATATTCAACAACTTTTTGAATTGCAGTTAAAGAGTTAACATTTTTAGTTTCTGTACGTGTACCAAATTCTGTAGTGCCACGTAAACGTACGGATACGTTACAGTCACCACGCAAAGAACCTTCTTCCATACGACCGTCAGATACTTCTAAATATTGTAAAATAGAACGTAATTTTTCAACGTATGCTCTCGCTTCTGCACCGGAACGAATATCTGGTTCAGATACGATTTCAAGAAGAGGTACACCCGTACGATTGTAGTCAACATTAGAAGATTTGGAGTCGGAAATAGTGTTGCCACTATGGACGAGTTTGCCTGCATCTTCTTCCATATGAATACGGGTAATACCAATGCGTTTAGTTTCACCATTAACCTCAATATCTAAATGACCATTTAGGCAAATTGGCAAATCATATTGAGATGTTTGATAGTTTTTAGGCAAATCAGGATAATAGTAGTTTTTACGGTCAAATTTGTTAAAGTTAAGGATTTCACAATTCAATGCTAAACCTACTTTAATAGCAAATTCTACTACTTGTTTATTTAACACAGGCATTGCACCAGGTAAGCCAAGGCACACTGGGCATACATGTGTATTTTGATCACCGCCGAATTCAGTGGTACAACCACAGAAGATTTTAGACTTAGTCTTAAGCTCTGTATGAACCTCTAAACCAACGACTGTTTCGTATTTACTACTCATAGAGAAACCTCCCCAGTTGGTGCTACTAATTGACAGTCTGGACGTGCTTGTTCAAATGTGAAAGCGGCACGTAACAATGTTTCTTCACCCATAGCAGGGCCAAGCAATTGTAAGCCGATTGGAAAATTACTGCTGCTCATACCTGCTGGAATGCTAATACCTGGAATACCTGCAAGGTTTGCTGGTACTGTACAGATATCTTCTAAGTACATTGCCAATGGATCATTTGCTTTTTCACCAAATTTATAAGACGTATTAGGTGCAGTTGGTGTTAAGATCAAATCCACTTTGGAGAATGCTTCATCAAATTCATTTTTAATGAGGCGGCGAACTTTTAATGCTTTCAAATAGTAAGCATCGTAGTAACCAGCACTCAATACATATGTACCTAACAAAATACGACGTTGTACTTCTGGACCAAATCCTTCTGTACGAGTTTTAGTAGACATTTCTACTAAATTATCCGCCGGTACGCGCATACCATAGCTTACACCGTCATAACGAGCCAAGTTAGAGCTTGCCTCTGCTAATGCGATGATATAATACGCAGATAATGCATATTTAGAGTTAGGCAAGGAAACCTCAACGATTTCAGCACCTAATTTTTTATATGTTTCGATAGCCTCTTCTATAGCTTTGCGAACTTCACTATTGAGACCTTCGCCAAAGAATTCTTTTGGCACACCGATTTTAAGATTTTGTACATCATTTACAAGAGCTGTAGTGTAATCTACGCGAGCCCCTGGAATCGATGTGGAATCCTTTGCATCGTAACCAGAAATAGCATTCAATACCAATGCAGCATCCGTTACATCCCGTGTAACAGGTCCAATTTGATCTAAAGAAGATGCAAAAGCAATAAGGCCGTAACGGGATACATTACCATAGGTTGGTTTCAATCCAACTACACCGCAGAAAGAGGCTGGTTGACGAATGGATCCACCTGTATCAGAACCGAGAGCCCAAATTGCAGAACCACTGGAAACAGCAGCTGCACTACCACCAGAAGAACCACCCGGTACACAGTCAATATTCCATGGATTAGTCGTTTTTGCTAATGCAGAATTCTCTGTAGAACCGCCCATAGCAAATTCATCCATATTAAGTTTACCAAGGCTAATATAATGATTGTCTTGTAATCGCTCGATAACAGACGCATTATATGGAGGCACAAAGTTTTCTAACATTTTAGACGCACAAGTTGCGGGTTCGTCTTTGATACAAATATTATCTTTAATTGCACCAGGAATACCAGCTAGTGGAGAAATCGCTTCACCTTTAGCAATTGCTTCATCTACAACCTTAGCTATAGTTAAAGCACGGTCATGAGAATCGGACAAGTACGCATGCACAGTCGGTTCCACTTTAGCTTTATGAGCAATAACAGCATTCGTCAATTCAACGGCACTGATTTCTTTATTCACAAGTTTTTTATGTAATTCATGAATTGTCGGCACAGCAAAATCTCCTATTCTTGTACAACACGAGGCACTTTAAAGTACCCATCTTCTGCTTCTGGAGCATTGGATAAAGCTAACTCATGATCAAGGGATGGTTTCTTTTCATCCTCTCTAAATACATTGTGTAAAGGTACAGCATGAGCCATTGGTTCAACACCATCTAGTTCTAATGCATCTAGTTCAGCAACATAGGTCAAGATGTCGGACAACTCTTTTTCTACATGTGCCATATGTTCTTCTTTAACTTCCAAACGTGAAAGCAAGGCGATTTTTTTTATTTCCTCTTGGCTGATTTTCATCGGAACACATCCTTTCATAATTACTTATTATAAAGCATAGATGTATTATTTTCAAAGGAATTACTATACCTGTACAGCGACTTTACGTAGGACGGAGCAAGCAGGTATAGTAATTCCTTTTTTACTAATTAATGCTAATAAAACGGGGCCCATAAAAAATTAAATATCTTTTCCAAGTTCTTTTAATAGCTCTACGAACTCTTCTTCGTTTATCACACGAATACCCAATTCATTTGCTTTAGTGAGTTTACTACCACTATCTTCACCAGCTATAACAAGTGTTGTCTTCTTAGAAACGGAACCAGTAACCTTAGCCCCATGAGCTTCAAGGATTTTACCCGCTTCAGTACGTCCCATCACCTCAAGCTTGCCTGTGAGAACGACGATTTCGCCTTCCAATTGATTGCCTGCAGCTTCTACTACATCTACAGTCATCTTAAGACCTGCTTGAGTTAAGCCTTCAATAATTGCCACATGTGATGGATCTTGACGATATTCAATAATGCTATCTGCCATTGTGGGACCGATTTCTTCAACTGCAACTAGCTCATCCTTAGTAATAGTCATGAACCGTTCCATAGATTTGACTACATTAGCTATAGTGGTAGCAGCCTTAGAGCCAATTAAACGGATTCCTAAACCATATAAGACTCGATCCAAACCGCGTGATTTAGAATCATTAATAGCTTTCACCAAATTTTCTGCAGATTTTTTACCCATACGGTCCATCGTAACAAGTTGGTCTACAGTTAAATGATATAAATCAACAACATTTGTAATTAACTTGTTGTTGATCAAATTTTCTACGATACTAGGACCAAGGCCATCGATATTCATAGCGTCACGAGAGGCAAAGTGGATAATTTGTTCCTTTTCAATAGCTGGACAATGTTTATTCGTACATCGAACTGCCGCTTCTCCTTCACGACGAACTGCAGGAGATTCGCATACAGGACATGTATTAGGAATTGTAAAAGGAATTTCGGAGCCATTTCGCTTTTCAGGAACAACACGGATAACTTCTGGAATGATTTCCGCCGCCTTGTGAATGATAACGTGGTCACCAATACGGATGTCTTTTTCATTGATAAAATCTTGGTTGTGTAATGTGACACGGCTTACGTTTGTGCCAGATACAAATACGGATTCAAGCTCACCAATAGGTGTTAGAACACCTGTGCGACCTACATTAATGGTAATATCTTTAAGGATTGTTTCCACTTCTTCAGGTGGATACTTGTACGCAGTGGCCCATTTAGGATCCTTTGCAGTGCTACCAAGAACCTCTTGATCATCAAAGCTATTTACCTTAATAACCATTCCATCTGTATCATATGGAAGTTCATGCCGTTTATCACCCCAATAATCAATGGCTTCAATTACTTCATCAATTGTTTTACATACACGATAATGAGGATTTACAGAAAACTTAAAGTTCTCTAAACTCTTAAGCAATTCCTCTTGGCTATGAATATTGGCTCCCACTTCAGAACCTATAGCATATGCGAAAAATGCAAGATTCCGGTTAGCAGTAATAGCTGGGTCTTGTTGTCGTAAGGAACCTGCTGCAGCATTGCGAGGATTTACGAAGGTCGGGAGACCTTCTTCATCACGTTCTTCGTTGATACGTTTAAATTCACTATGAGGCATATACGCTTCACCACGAACTTCGATAAACTCAGGCGCATTATCTAAAAATAATGGAATAGATTTAATGGTACGTACATTAGCTGTTACATCTTCACCAATGCGACCATCACCACGCGTAACAGCACGGACAAACATACCATTTTCATAGTGTAAATTAACTGCTAAGCCATCGATTTTTAGTTCTACAACATACGAAGATGGCTTATGGCCAAGTTCCTTTTCTACACGATTTCCAAAAGCTCGTACTTCATCAGCATTAAATACATTGCTAAGGCTTAACATAGGACGTCCATGAACGACCTTTTCAAAGGAGCCTTCCACCTTCATACCGACCCGTTGTGTTGGAGAAGATGGCACAATATATTCAGGATGAGCAGTTTCTAAATCCACAAGCTCACGATATTTTTTATCATATTCAAAGTCGCTCATAGTAGGAGCATCTTTTACGTAGTATAAATACTGCGCATGAGTAAGCTCCTGTTGCAACTCTTTAATTCTATCTTTCGGATTCATTTTATACCCTTTTATACACAAATATATTTAGTTATATGATTGTATGTGTTTTCTATTTAAATATAAACGTAATTAGACGAATCATCCCTTTTTAACAGGCGCAAATTTTGCCATTACGACACGTACACCTTGTGTAGGGAACTCGATAGTCAATTTCATACCAGCACCTTCACCAGTTACGTTGATTACTTTGCCATTACCCCATTTACTATGAATCGCCGTATCGCCCACCTTCCAGTCAGCAATTACTTCATTACGTACGATTGGCTTCGTCACGGGGCGACTAGTAACACTCATATGTTGAGGTACATGACGTTTAATATCATCAGGCACTTTACGCTTAGCACGTAAGCCATCTACTAATTCTTCGGGAATTTCATCGATAAATCGAGATGGTAAATAACTACTAGTACGGCCAAATACGGTTCTAGTAGTGGCATTAGAAATATATAATTCCTTTTCAGCACGCGTAATACCTACATAAGCAAGACGACGTTCCTCTTCAATTTCTTCAGGGTTCATCAAGGTACGACTATGAGGGAATAAACCTTCTTCCAACCCACATAAGAATACGATAGGAAATTCCAAACCCTTTGCAGCATGTAATGTCATCAATGTCACTTTAGCCTCTTCTTGTTCGAAGGAGTCTACATCGTTAACAAGTGCTACTTGCTCTAAAAAGTCCTCTACAGTACCAGATGGATTTGTATCTTGGAAGTCTTTTGCCACAGATAAAAGCTCACCAATATTCTCAGCACGAGCTTGATCTTGTGGGTCTGTACTCTCTTCTAATTGTGCCAAATAACCTGTTCTATCTAGAATAGACTCTAAGATATCGAGTACAGTTTTATCTTCCATTTCAGAAACAAGAGTAAAGATGAGAATACCGAATTCTTCTAACTTTTCTTTAGTTTTTCCCTTGATAGAATCAATTAAGTGTAACTGCGTAAGCGTCATAAACAAAGACGTTCCTTTTTCACGAGCATAGTCTTGTAGTTTAGCAACTGTAGTGGCCCCAATACTCCGTTTTGGCACATTAATGATGCGCAATAAGCTCAAATCATCAAAGGGATTGTATAATACGCGTAAATAAGCTAAAACGTCTTTGATTTCTTTACGATCATAGAACTTTGTGCCCCCTACCATCGTATAGGGTAAGGCCCGCTTAATAAGTGCTTCTTCAAGGACACGAGACTGGGCGTTTGTACGATATAAAATGGCCATATCCCCATATGGAACATCGTGAATATCATGTTTTTTAGCGATTGTGTCACCGATAAAAGCTGCTTCCTCATGTTCGGATTGAGCCGTAAAATGCTGAATTTTTGCGCCTTCTATTTTATCGGTCCAAAGATTTTTCTCTGGGCGGCCTTCATTATTATCGATAACAGCATTGGCTGCATCGAGAATAATCTTAGTAGAACGATAGTTTTGCTCTAATTTAATAGATGTACAATTAGGATAGTCCTTTTCAAAATCTAAGATATTTTGAATATCAGCGCCACGCCAAGCGTAAATACTTTGATCAGCATCACCCACGACGGCGATATTCTTCCAATGTGAAGCTAATAATTTCGCCAATAAATATTGTGCATGGTTTGTATCTTGATACTCGTCAATCATGACATAACGGAAACGATGACTATATTTATCAAGAACAGTTGCATTAGACTGTAATAATTTAACGGCTACTAATAATAGATCATCAAAATCTAATGCATTATTCTTGCGCAACTCCCGCTCATAATACTCATAAACATCAGCTACCTTTTGTTGGTAAAAGTCTCGTGCTTGTTTTCTAAAATCAGAAGCAAAAAGTAATTTATTCTTAGCATCTGATATGGCAGCAATCATAGCCCCTACAGGATAGTATTTATCATCCAAATTTAACGCTTTCAATGCGGCCTTAATAACAGCTTGAGAGTCAGATGTGTCATAGATAGTAAAATTGCTGTTATACCCTAAGAAACTATCTATTTCAAAACGTAAAAACTTAGCACAAAAGCTGTGGAATGTACTGAGCCAAATACGATTTGCCACATCGCCTACAAGACCTTCTACACGGCTTTTCATTTCTTTCGCCGCTTTATTGGTGAAAGTAATCGCCAAGATTTCATAAGGATTAACACCTTGTGCCAATAAATGTGCAATACGAACTGTTAAGACCTTTGTTTTACCAGATCCAGCACCGGCTAAAATCAATAAAGGGCCTTCCGTATGCTGGACAGCTTGTTGTTGTTCTTTATTTAAACCTGTTAATAATGAATTCATCGGAATACACCTATTGCCCTTACATATGCAATACAAACTCCAAATATACATAAATAATCTTTAATAAGCTGTGAAACAAGTATGTATAGTTAAAAGCTAAATTATTATATAAATAAACACATCTATAATAGCAATTACAATATACATGCAATATACTTGAAGCCCTATAAATAGAGAAGAAGAACGTTGCGAGCAACGTTCTTTTTTAGTTTGTATACTATTTCATAGCACCAAGAATTGGTGGTACAATTTGTTTTTTACGAGACATAGTATTTGGCAAGAATACGCCATTGTCTTTAACTTCTTTTTCAAATGCTTTTGTTACTACTGCTTCCACATCACCACTGAATAATAATGTAGTGCTTTCATCAAGAATATTTGTAATCATGATGTAAGATGCATCGTAGTTGTTAGCGCTGCGAAGAGCTTCTAACGCTTGTACTAATTCACCTTGTTTAGCCAATACGTCTGTAGTATCCATAACAGAAATTTGACCGATAGAAATTGTTTTACCTGCTTCGGAGAATTCCTTCATGTCTGTACGAACGATATCGTCATTAGTCAAATCAGAAATATCTGCACCAGCTTTTAACATATCAAGGCCATAGGACTCGATATCTACACCAGCGATTTCTGCCAATTTATGAGCCATTTCTTTATCTGTTTCAGTACATGTTGGAGAACGGAATAAAACAGTATCAGAAATGATAGCGGACAACATCAAGCCTGCAATAGCTTTAGGAATTTCTTGATTGTTTTCCATGTACAATTTAGTAATGATTGTATTGGAGCAACCTACTGGTTCTAAACGCATAAATACAGGACCATCAGTTTCGAAATCACCAATGCGGTGATGATCCACAACGCCGCACATATTCATAGACTTGTAACCGTCAATAATTTGTTTAGATTCATTGTGGTCTGTTAAATATAAGTTACCACCTTCTGGAGCAAATTCTTCCCAATTCTTAACGATTTGAGGGTGTTCAAAACCAAAATGATTCAATACGTATGTTGTTTCTTTATTTGCTTCACCTGCACATACTGGAGTAGCTGGTGTGCCCATTTGTGTTAAGAAATTAGCAAAGGAAATAGCAGAACAAATAGAATCTGTATCAGGGCTTTTATGACCTGCTACATATGTTTTTACATCACTCATAATATACCTCTTTTATATAAATTTCACACTTAATATCGACTTACGTCAATCCGATTTTTAACTCTATTATTATATCATAAATTATATAAAAAAACACGCCACTACTAAGTAGTGACGTGTTTTTGTCATTCTACAAAATTATCTAATGTAAATGATTAGTCGTGATTTTTTTTACGGTTTGTCAACAAACCAGGTCCAAGTGTTTCAATGATGATGAACAGCATTGGAATGATAAAGATACCAAACAATGTTGCTGTTGTCATCCCTGCTACTACAGTAATACCCATGGATGTACGAGCACCAGAACCAGCACCAGTAGATACTGCCAATGGCAATACACCAAGGATAAACGCAAAGGATGTCATCAAAATTGGACGTAAACGAATTTTTGCAGCTTCGATAGCGGCATCAACAACGTTCATACCACGTTCGTCAACACGGATCTTAGCGTACTCAATAATCAAAATCGCATTTTTTGCAGCCAAACCAACAAGGGTTAAGAGACCAATCTGCATGTAAATATCATTAGCTAAGGAATATCTGCCTGTAAAGTTCAACAAGAATGGAACTAAAGAAGCACCAATCATACCAGATGGTACGGAGAACAATACGGCAAATGGTACCTTCCAAGATTCATACAAGGCAGCCAAAATTAAGAATACAAATACTAGACCTAAACCAAGAATCATGATGGTTTGAGAACCAGCTTTCAACTCTTCACGAGATTGACCTGCCCAGTCATATGTATAACCGGCTGGTAATGTTTTAGCTGCCGCCTCTTTCAATGCATTAATCGCATCACCAGAGGAGTAACCATTCGCTTGAGAACCACCGATTTGTACAGCCATCGCATTATCAAAACGAGTAATACTAGACGGTGTACCTGTTTGTTCTTTCGTAATATAGTTAGAAACTGGAACCATAAGGCCCTTGCTATTACGAACAGCTAGCATATTAAGCTGTTCCGCATTTTGACGGTAAGCGTCTTCAGCTTGAACTACTACTTTATAGTTTTTACCATATGTAGTAAAGTCATTGACTTGAATACTACCATAGAAACCTTGCAATGTAGTAAAGATATCAGCTAATGCCACGCCATCTTGAGCCGCTTTTTCACGATTCACATCAAATTGTAAGGATGGTGTAGATGTATCAAATGTAGTGTAAATAGATCGAATTGCTGGACTCTTACGAGCTTCTGCTAAGAATTCATTAGCACGTTCCGCCATAACTTGTGGGCTGTCACCAGCTTTGTTAATGAGGTACATGCTGAAACCACCTGTAGAACCTAGACCAGGAATAGATGGTGGGTTCATAGCAATTACAGTTGCTTCTGGTACCTTTTCAGCAGCAAAGCCAAATGTTTGACCAACCATGGCATTAATTGATGTTGCTTGTGTTGTACGATACTTCCAGTCAGACATAGTAGCAAAGATTACACCTGCACTTGATTTTTGACCACCACCTAAGAGATCAAAGCCTGCTACAGTAAATACCTCTTGGAATAATTGCTCATCTTTTGGCTTTTCAGGATCATTTTTACCTTCTAAGAAGGAAGCAATTTTTTCAAGGGTCGCCATAGTACGCTCAGATGTGGCACCTGGCGGCTCATTAACAGCAATCATGTAATAACCGCTATCCTCTGCAGGTACAAAGGATGTAGGCAAGAAGTGGAATACTAAGCCTGTTCCCCCCGCAAAGATAAGCAATGCAATAACGGTTAAGCTCAAACGATGGCTTAAACGAGCCAATTGGATACCATACCAATTGCTGAAACGTTCTAGGCCTGCATTGAATTTATTTAACTGACGATGTACCCAATCTTCACGCTCTTTAGGTGTGTGAGGTTTTAACATCGTAGCACATAGTGCTGGTGTTAATACAAGGGCAACAATCGCAGAAATAACAACAGATACAGCGATTGTTAATGCAAACTGTTTGTAAAGAATACCTGTCATACCACCCATGAAGGCAACTGGTACGAATACAGCTACCAATACAAAGGCGATACCAATTACAGGGCCTTGTACATTTTCCATCGCTTTAATAGCCGCCTCTTTCGGAGGTAAGCCATTATATTTTAATTCATACTCTACCGCTTCTACTACTACGATAGCATCGTCAACAACGAGGCCGATAGCCAATACCATGGCGAATAATGTTAACGTATTGATAGAGAAATCAAGTAATACGAAAGCACCAAATGTACCTAGCAAGGATACTGGAACAGCAATCATAGGAATGATCGTAGATCGCCAAGATTGTAGGAACACATATACTACGATAAGAACGAGTAACAATGCTTCTACAAAGGTATGCTCTACCTCTTTAATGGAAGCACTTACGAATTTAGTATTATCTACAACTACGTTATATTGCATATCTGGTGGGAAAGATTTAGATTGTTCATCTAGTACCTTCTTAACATTCGCAATAGTTTCTAATGCATTCGCATCATTTTGTAAGGAAATAGCAAAACCTGCTACCTCTTTATGTGCGGACTTAGCAATAAAGTCATATCCTTTAGCACCAATTTGAATGCGAGCAACATCTTTTAGATGCAATACCTTACCATTAGAGCTTTTAATAGCAATATTACCAAATTGTTCAGGTGTTACAAGACGACCTTCAATTTTGATAGGGTATTGAAATGCTTGTTCCCCATTAGTAGGATTTTGACCAACTGTACCTGCAGCAGCCTGTAAGTTTTGTCCCTTAATAGCTGCTGTTACTTCAGAAATGGTAACACCAAGATTTTGCATCTTCGCTGGATCTAACCAAATGCGCATAGCATAATCAGAACCGAACTCTTGTACAGAACCGACACCCTTAATGGCTTTAATAGCATCCATCATATAGTTGGTAGCATAGTTCTTTAAGAATGTAGAATCATAAGTACCATCAGGTGAGTTCAAGGAAAATACCATAGCCATATCACCAGAAGATTTAGTAGTTGTAACACCAACTGCTTGTACCTCTGCAGGTAATTGAGCAAGTGCTGCTTGTACACGGTTTTGTGTATTAACCGTATCCATATCGGCATCTGTGCCTTGATTGAACTGAACAGTCAAAGAGTAACTACCATTACTAGAGCTACTAGATGTCATATAGTCCATATCTTGTACGCCTACGATTTGTGTTTCAATAACACTGGCTACCGTATCATTAACAACTTGAGCCGTTGCACCTGTATAGGCAGTGTTTACACGAACTGTAGGTGGAGAAATTTGTGGATATCGAGCTATCGGAAGGTTCATCATAGAAATGAGACCTACCAAGGTAATAACAATGGCTATTACAATGGCAAAGATAGGTCGATTAATAAAGAATTTCGACACGATCTAGCCCCCTTCTATTTTGTAGCTTTTAATTGTTCTTTTGAAAGCAATTTAGCATTAACCTTCACACCGTTTTTAACCTTAGTTAAGCCATCAACGATGATTGTGTCTCCAGGTGCTAAACCGGCTTTAATAATTGTATCGCTACCACTTGTACCGCCAACTTCAACACTTTTTTGTTCTACTACACCATCAGCATTTACAACATAGATAAAGTTTTTATCCATGATTTGAAGAATGGCACGACTAGGAACAAGAATAGCATCTTTAAGTTTTTGACCAGGAGAAATCACTGTAGCAAACATATTTGGCAACAACAAATGATCAGGATTTGGGAAAGATGCTTTCAACACAAGCTTACCTGTTGATTGATCAAGACTTTTTGCGGCTTGAACAATAGAACCCGGTTGATTATACGTTTCGCCATCAGCAAGTTTTAATTGAATATTTGGACCATTGGAATCATCGCCAGTTGGATTTTTCATGAAGTCAAGATATTCTTGCTCTGTCATACTAAATTCAACAAAGATAGGATCGATAGAATCAATAGTTACTAATGTTGTAGAACCTGCTTGTACAAATGTCCCCATATCGATATCATCCATACGTAATGTACCAGAATATGGTGCATATACCATTGTATCGCCATAGTTATCTTGAGCAATTTTTACGGATGCTTGGTATGCTTCATAAGCTGCCTTAGCTTGTTCTACAGTACTGCGTTGTGTATCTACACGTTGTTGCGCAATAGCATCTTGTTGAGCTAATGTTTCATAACGATTAAGGTCTACTTCAGCATTTTTATAGTTTGCATTAGCTTGAGCTGCTTGTGCTTCTGCATTAGCAAGAGTAGCTTCGTATTGACGAGAATCGATACGATATAATGGCTGGCCAGCTACAACTTGCTCCCCGCCTTTAACAAATTTTTCAACTACGTAACCAGTTACACGAGCATGTACAGCTACAGAGTTTTCTGCAACTACTGTACCAGCATAGGTTTGGTTTACCTGTGCATCACTTGCAGTAATTTTGTATGCATTGACACTCACGTCGCCTGCTTGCTGTTGATTACTGCCACAACCAGCAACCATTACAGCGGATACAACGAGAGCCGCTAACATACGGGAATAACGGAACTTCATTATCTGTACTCCTTTACACGAAACTAATCATCTATGTGTCATAATTACATAAATATCTTTATATATTTTACAGGATTCTATAGACAAAGTCAATTTTTTCGATACCCCTCTACCTTTGTAGAACATAGATAAAATCTGATTAAACCCACATATATTGTATACAACAAAAATGTTAAAAACTATTGACATTTTATATTCAATATGAACTTAAATAGTTTTAGAATTATAAAACTATATATTACTAGTTTACTTTT
>OAVC01000696.1_pt1 | contig 15674 bp, 10 predicted proteins | sample 1495261 | NCBI WGS metagenome assembly OAVC01 (sample SAMEA2580074, study PRJEB22360) | human gut metagenome | biome: human gut; feature: human-associated habitat; material: faeces | place: Denmark | collected 2008/2010
AAAAACGGAAGGCAAACTTGCAAACTTGCAAAACTTGCAGCATCTCCACACACACACACGTGCGCGTACATTATAATATAAAAAAATAATAAAGCATAAAAAAGAGAGCGGAAGACAGACGGACGATACCGGAGAGAACTACAACGGAGGAAAGGATAACAGAATGCAAAAGGCGGAAAGGGAGATACGTGACAAGACTTCCGGTGGAAAAGAGCAGGAAAGCCTGACAAGGAGAAAATAAGAAAGCGGAAGACAAGGACTAGAACAAAACAGACACTGACCGTAAAGGACCGACTCCCTGAATCTGCGGCAACCACACACTTTAACCTTACCAATACAATTCACATAATTCTGCGGAAGACACGTATCCTGCATGCGAAAAACCTCCTAGCTACTTTAAACAAGGTACGTTACTAACATACAGGCCTCTATGTTAGTAACGTACAAGGTCACACATTACTAACCTTACGGAACACACGTTACTAACCCTTCGGAACACACAAACTATACAAAAGCACATAGCATCCCGTCCAATACCCAGATACTCCGTCAGAAAAGCTGCCGGCTGCTGTTCACCTACCGCTCATCGGTTACCATAACCTCCAGAAAGATTTTCTTCATCCCCCCATTACAAAAAAACAGGATAGAACCAGACCATTCACTACCTAGAACTAGGAAAAAAGATGGAAGCCAACACACCACTCCACCTCTTCCTCCACTCTACCCTTCACACTCTCATCGGATTGTATGTCATTACTTTACCAGGATATAATAATCCATCGCCATTATAATGTACGCATACGCGCAATCGCGCGCGCTCGTGTGTGTGTGTGTGTGGAAAGACTGCAAGTTGTGCAAGTTTGCAAGTTTCCCCCTTGCATCATCTCATAAAAGGAGCTGAAAAAACAAAAGAAACAACAAGAGAATAATCACCAAGAATTAAAATATCAACAACTTTCAGGCCCCTCGCTCCAGCTCCAAACAGACCTTATAAAAAATAGAGAATCAGCAAAACGAATTACATAAAAAACAATCACACATAAAATTATTGTCTTTCACACTTTGCTTTCTTTATATTGTAGCGATAGGCTCGACAAGCCAAAACAAAGTATATCGCACATTGTATCCATAGGATAATATATTGCTGACTGATTTCAGACATACTAGCTCCCATAGAATTTATCTTAACAAAGGCCAAAGTTCCGGGAGCCGCAGGAACCATATAATGAATCCATTGCCAATACCAAGGCATTAACTCCAGCGGATAAGAAACTCCGGACAGGAAAATCAATCCTACAGAGAAGAAAGCTACCAACAACAATGGAGCATCACTATCACTGAAAAATAACGAACAGGCCAATCCAAAGAAACTGGTAGCAAGAATATAAGGTATCATAAGTGCCACAATTTTCCACGGATATGCTAAATGAGGCAATTGGAAAACTAAAGGAAGAAGCCCCAACAAAAAGACAGAGAATAAAGCATAAAAGACTAAATAAGTAAATGATTTTCCTATCACTACGGATGCCATACGTAAAAAAGAAAGATCCCTTCCTTCAGGGCCTGCAAACATCAGTATATCTCCAGTTTCACGCTCTTTCCCACTCAACATGCTGATAACAAATATCAACGTCTGAAAAATAACAACCATCAAAACGGCAGGTATCAAATAAGTACCATAACCATCGGTATAATTATACAGGGCAGTACCCACCACATCGACAGACCTTGTTTGAACCACAGATTGTATATCATCCTGAGGTAGAAAAACCACTTGCTCGGGTCGGACATCATCATTCACAGCAAGCATGGCTCCAGCAGACGCTTCCTGCATGGAAGCAAAATAAAGGAAAGCCGTAGTGGTGCTGTACATAATATATATCGCTTCTTCACCACGCCCCACACGAGCGTCAAAATCCGCGGGAATGTAAACAATACCCACCACTTCATCATATTTCATCAATTCCTTAGCAGCAGGCAAATCAGCATTGTTTGTCAATACCCGTGCCTGCGGAGTGGCATCCAGCAAACGGATGTAACTGCGGCTTAACGGAGTGCGACTCATATCCACTACTGCCACCGGAGCATCGCGTACCACATTGGGAGCATACATATAGTTATAAAGTAATCCATACACAAAGATGCCACCGCTGAGTACCAATAAAATGGAATAGCGGGTACACATCACACGAAACTCGTGCCAAGATACAGCTAATATATTATTCAATATCGTCATATTTCCGACTGATTAAAGAGCGTTTCAAATGAGGTAACAACAATAAAGGAGGAATAAGGAACAACAGCAGACAGGCTACATTGCCCCACATATACGCATAACCATAGTTGCCATAAAGCAGATTCTGTCCAATCTCGACAAAGTGACGGACGGGGAAAAGATAAGAGGCATAGTACACCGGTGCAAACATGTGAAGCACCGGAAAGGTAACCCCGCCAAGGGTAGCGCCTAACGATCCTACCATGGAAACGATACTGATAATAATACTCAACGCAGGAAAAAGAGAGAACAGAAAAACCGCCAGCGCCTGCGTAGCAATGACCAATAGTGCCGAAGTAAGATTCAACGCCCAAAAACCACAATCCATCGGTATATGCATGGCACCAAAAAAGACATAGTTTGCCAGAATACTCATAACGATGAAGATAAAACTGTATGGAAGTAACTTGGCAGTGACCGCCACCCAGATATTCCCATCTGCCACTGCCAGCCAATTGGCTGAAGTATGGAATTTCCCTTCACTGCCAATGGAGTATGTAGTGACCAACAACAAGATAACTTGCAGAAAAACAAAGAAGAATGGCTGTGTAAGATAGACCGAATAATCCATATCAGGATTAAATAACGGATGATTCTGTGTGGTGACCGGTAACAGAAAAGATTCTATCTCTTCCTGATTTATACCCAATGCCACAGCATGAGTGACAATGGGAACTACCGAGATGCTTTTCAACAAACTTTGAAATGCTCCGTGAATCTCACTTCCCACACTCATCAATGCATAATGGTAATAATAAGTCAGAGCTGTTTCCTTACCATCCATCACCTTTGCTTCAAAACCAGACGGAATACTGAGGTATCCATAAATACTTTTCCGCTGCACATCTGCCCTGGCCTCCGCTTCATCGGCATAATGCCGAATGATGCGGAAAGTGGGAACAGCCTCGGTCATACGAATTATCTCACGAGAAGTGGCTGTATTATCACCATCCACAACACCCACAGGCAGATTCTCCATCTGTCCGTTACCAAAAATTGTAGCCATAAAGAAGATAGAAAACAAAGGCAAGACGATACACGATGCAAAATAAATGCGCCGGGAAACCATACGGTCCAGTTCACGTTTCAATACCGCTATAAAAGGAGATTCTTTCATTCAAGTAGTTCATTTATATTTACCATTCACTGCAATCAGAATAACATAGCTATCCTTCTATCATTTCAATTCATCCAGATTTACCAAGACGGACATACCCGGTCTTAATCCCTCCATCGGCTCTACAGGCAGCGCATGAATTTCAAAAGTTTTCATATCGTATGTCCCCGTCTGCTTGGTAGAACGCCAAGTGGCAAAACTCCCCAACGGGCTGATGTAATTGATTTTAAATGCCTTGTTTTTCACATCAAGAGCCGGAATATCTCCCATAAAATTCTCGTTCATACGGAAATAAGGCATATAGTCCTCACGGACATTAAGCACTACATGACAATCATCCAATACTACCAGACTCATAATGGGAGTCCCCGCTCCTACCAGTTCTCCACGCTTGGGGTAGATGGTTGATATCTGTCCGTCTTCGGGAGCTGTGAGGCGGGCATCCATCAACAAGGCCTGAACCTCATTCACAGTGCCCCGAGCCGCATCCACCAAGGAGCGGGCACTCTCTTTATCCTCTTTCTGCGCTCCGTCCTTCACTAACAGGAATTGTTGATGCGCCGCCCGTTCGGCGGCAACAGCAGCTTTATACATGGCTTCCACTTCATCTTTCCGCTGGCTGGTGACCACGCTATCTTTGTAAAGTGCCTGAATACGGTCATACGTCACCGTGGCCAGTTGCAAGTCACTCTTTGACTTGTTCCACAATTCTTCTACCGAACGGACTATCTGCCGACGTGTACCGTCGTCTATTTTCTTGTTCTGAAATTTCGCAATATCTTCCAAGGCATTTACCTGCTGGAACTTCGCCCAAGCCTCAGGACTGTTAATCACAACCAAGGTGTCACCCATCTTTACATACTGTCCCTCCCGGACCAAAAAGGTATCAATTCTACCGGGAAGTTTTCCGGAAATCCGTATTTCAGTAGCTTCTATCTGCCCCTGCAATACAACCGGTTTATTGCTCATAGCTATAATCCCAATGGCAGACACCATAACAATGGCCATAAGAACAACGATAAAAGCGACTCCTAACTGTTTCTTCTCTTTTTCCATATTGTTTTCTTTTTTTATTATTTCCCGAATATAAAGTTCTCGGTTTGTCCGGTACGGCTATACTGCCAAAAACTTTCGGGCATTCCGCAAGTAGAGAGCAGAGATGCCAGTGCCACATCATATTTATAATAAGCCAGCAAAAAAGCAATCTGCACCTTGGATAACATCGTTTCCGCATCAATCACATCAGTAGAGGTAGCCATTCCTTCCTGAAAGGATTTTTTACGGATACGTACCAATTCACGACTCATCTCAATCGTGGTGTTGAGTGCGGCGACATCATCCTTTGCATTCTGAATTTCGCTATATAACTTGTCTACCAAAACACCCAATTCATTCTGAGCCTTTTCCCTTCCCAGTTGCAAAGTTTGTTTAGTAAGACGTGTCTGACGGATATTGGCTTCACGGTTCAGTCCGTCGAATATATTCCAAGTAAAACCCACTCCTACCAAAGTACGGGGCATCAGGTTTTTCGGAAGATTCTCTGCATAAAGTGTCTGCTTTCCAAACAATGCAATGGTAGGAATATATGCACTTTTACTGATTTTCAATTGATTATCTGCCATCGCCTCCTGTATTCGCAATTTACTTACTATATAGCTGCCGGTACTTACCAGATTCTTGAAATAAAGTTCATCGGGCAGATCATGGTTCATAAACAAAGGAGAACTGGGGTTGATGGATATGGCGTCTTCCACATTCAACAAGACTTTCAAGGCATTTTGCGCCACATTCAAATCTTTCCGGGCAGATTCCAACTCACGTCTGGCCTCGTCCATAGTGACCTGAGCAAAGAGGCGTTCGGCCTTATTTATCATACCGTTCTCCTCCAGCTTCATGGCATTACGGTAATGTTTCTGCAAGCCTAAAAAGGTTTGCTCGCGTACATCCACCACTCTTTGCGCCAGACGCAAAGCATAATAAGTTTCCACCAACTCCGATAGCAAAGTAGCTCCCGCCTCTTCCCTACCTGCTTTGGCCAAATCTACCATACGGTTGCCGATACGGCTTGCAAAAATTCGTTTTCCGCCTGTAAAAAGCGGCCACATCACATTAGCATCTATGGTCGTCAGGTTACGTTCTAATAAAGGAAAAGTAAGGGTATGCGCACCTATATTATCAAGAATAGAAGAAATAAATTTATCATCGGGCACAATGGAATGTACAAAGTCTTTTGCCGGATCGGTAAATTGCCTTAAAGGTTCCTTGACCTCAATATGGTTGGACAAATGGACGTATGCACCCGATGCATTCAAAGACGGATACCAAAAAGCATTCATCTTTTGTCGCTCACTGCGTGCTATATCTACAGCCTTATCCGCCATTTGCAACGTGCGGCTGCCCTTGTTCATCAGGCTGGCAGATTGTTCCAATGTTAAAGATAATTCCCCGTTTTGAGCTGATAATGAAACCGGGAACAAAAGAACACATAAAAATATTTTATAATGCATACACTGTTTAGTTTCTGTTATGTTGTAATAAACAGAAAACCAAACAGATTGTTTGAACAGGATTATTTATTAAATAACTCGAAAGTGAATTTAAAACCAAAGGTATCAAATTGCCCGTTGATAGTGCTTACAAAAGCCCCCACATCAAATATATGTGTGCCGATGCCATAACCCAACTCGATATATGGATTAAGATGTGGCATGAACAGGATACCACCATACAAACGCTCCTGCTGGACTAATCCCAGCCAACGGTTTAAGGGTTTCAAGAAAATAAAAGGAGACTCATAGGTGAAATTCCCCCGCCAGTACTGACGTGAGGAGTTATACCAACGTCCGTCCAGCAATTGGAAAGTGCCACCAATATCATCATTCCATCCTTCGGGAAGATTACGACGGGCAAAGTTAGCAAAATCCACGAAATACATATCTTCCTGCTTGGTAAACATCCCCCCCCCAATGCGATAACCGATACTTCGGATTCCGCTCAGTTTCAAGTTTTGCTGTATATCAAACTCCCAACGTTCATGAGCACCCGTACTCTTGAATACACCTTTAATGCCCCGTTCATAATCCAGCATAAAAGTAGGCATACTGGAACCTACATTCATCTTCCGGCGACCGTTCATGTAATAATACATACCGGGAGTCCATTCAATACGTATACGAGGTGCAAAACTATTGTATTCTGATCTGATACCTCGCAATGCAGCCCAATCCTTATCGGGCAACGGCTTTTCAAGAATGACTTTCGAATTATTTATCAGATACCTCCAATGTACGGAAACACCTGCTTTAATAAACAAGCCGTTCACTATTTCTATATTATGGAACAGATTGAGATACACATCCTTGAAATAGTCCAATTCCAATTGGTCAAAATTAAAGGTACTATCGGGCAATTGCTTTAGCTGATCCAATACGACACTACTATATATGCGGTTACCGTTACCTACACTAACCTCAAAACTAGCCTGCTTTTCCGGCCAATATTGCCAATCGGCATCCGCTTTCACATAAAGTTCCTTATGTGTAAAATTATAACCTATCTGCGGACTGATTCTAAGTATACGTCCATCATGAAAAAGCCGACTGTATTTAAACTTCTGCTTATACGAAAAGCCCCTGCTGTGGCTATAATCCAACAGCACCGGATTAATAAGTGGAGAACAATGCACACTCCCCATACTGGACAAATTCACATTGTAACTACTGATAAGCATGTCACCCAACTCCCCCCAAAACTCCAAATGTTCATTCTTCTTTTTTTTCGGTACGCGTAAAAGCGTATCCTGACGTAAAGCATAACTTCTATACAAAGAATCCTCCAAAGCGGACAGCGGAATGGGACGCAGCTCATTGAACTTTTCCTTATCTGTTATCAGCTGTTCCGAATCACAAGTCAGCTTATAGGATTCCGTCAGGTCATGGCGATGCTTCTTTTGAGATTTACGCCGGGCGGCTCCTTCATAAAATTTAATTTCATTGTATTTCAACCAGGCTCCCATATCCATTTCCAGATGGTTACCTATAAACTTAAAAACAAGATTCAAATCAAACTGCACCGGCAGAAACTCCACATCGCCCTCCTCTCCCATCTTGACACGGACCTTGAAGCGGATCACATCATAAACGCCTTCAATATAAAGTTCACGAATAGTCCATATCTGATCACTAACCCACATATATCCACTGACCAACTGTGTACCACGGAATTTGGGAATAATAAGTATTTTATACCGCTGGCAATCGGGAGGACCGGCTATAGAATCCAATAAATAATGATAATATCTGCTAGATTTCTTATCCAAAGGAGAAAGAAGTTTATCGGACATCAATGAAGAAGAATAGATATTCATGTTCAAATAATCCATCACATCCGTTATCTGTCCCCTGTTACGTGGAAATGTAGTGGATACCGCTTTTATCTTACGGTCGTATATATCAGGGGCCGTATAATGCAGCTCACTAAGAGATTCCATAAGGTAATCATTGATGTGTTTTTCGAAACGAAACATGGACGGTACATAGCGGATAAGGTGATTGCGCTTATGTACCTTTACTTTTCCTTTTATATATAAATCAGCCTTATACTCATCAATGATACGGGAATAGAACGGCGAAAACTGGAAAATACACTGAAGAATGGAATCGGACACCATCGGCTTGTCGGGCATATCAACCTTTTCCCTCTTAGCCTGAACAGCTAAAGGTAACAAAAGACAAAATATAATCAAGCTGACAATCCGTATATAGTGCATCAATGTACTTTCTTTTCATTGTTTGAAGAGCAAATATAAACAAAAACCAACAGGCTGACGCATGATAATACTTAATTAACATCCTTAACAGAAATGAAAAATGATTAGCGATATAGCGAATTATTAATCAAAAAGCAGTATTTTTGCAGCCAACAACCAGTAAAAGAAAGACAACATGTCCAAAATGAGATTTTTTGCTCTACAGGAGTTAGCCAACAGACGCCCCGTTAAAGTTGACTACCCCTCTGAAAAGTTAGCTGATTATTACGGCAACCACGTATTCGACCGTAAAAAAATGCAGGAATATCTGCCTAGTGAGGCTTATAAAGCAGTAATAAACGCAATCGAGAAAGGTACCCCTATCAATCGTGAAATGGCCGACATGATAGCCAATGGCATGAAGAATTGGGCAAAGACCTTTAATGTTACCCACTACACTCATTGGTTCCAGCCTCTGACTGACGGAACTGCCGAAAAGCACGACGGCTTTATTGAATTCGGTGACGACGGTAATGTTATAGAACGCTTCTCGGGCAAACTGCTTATCCAACAAGAACCGGATGCATCCAGTTTTCCCAACGGCGGTATCCGGAACACATTTGAAGCACGTGGCTATACGGCATGGGATGTTTCTTCTCCGGCTTTCATTGTAGACAGCACACTTTGTATTCCTACTATCTTCATCTCTTATACAGGCGAAGCACTCGACTATAAAACTCCTTTGTTGAAGGCATTAGGTGCTGTAGACAAAGCGGCAACTGAGGTTTGCAGAATGTTCGATCCAAACGTAAAACGCGTATTCGCCAATCTGGGTTGGGAACAAGAATACTTTTTAGTGGATACCGCACTATATAATGCACGTCCGGATCTTTGCCTGACCGGACGCACCTTGATGGGACACTCGTCTGCCAAGGACCAGCAGCTAGACGACCACTACTTCGGTTCCATCCCTCCACGTGTAACCAGTTTTATGAAAGAATTGGAACTGGAATGTCACAAACTAGGGATTCCGGTAAAAACACGGCATAACGAAGTGGCTCCCAACCAATTTGAGCTAGCTCCTATTTTTGAAGATGTAAATCTGGCCAACGACCATAACCAGCTGGTAATGGACCTGATGAAACGTATCGCTTCCAAACACAATTTTACTGTACTGCTCCACGAAAAACCATTCAAAGGAGTAAACGGATCGGGCAAACACAACAACTGGTCACTTTGTACAGACACAGGCATCAATTTGTTCTCTCCTGCCAAGACTGCGGAAGGAAATATGCTTTTCCTGACTTTCATAGTCAACGTACTGATGATGGTCTATAAAAACCAAGATTTACTACGTGCCTCTATTGTCAGTGCCGGAAACAGCCATCGCCTGGGAGCAAATGAAGCCCCCCCCGCTATTCTGTCTATTTTCCTAGGACGTCATCTTTCCCATATGTTGGACGAAGTAGTGGCACGTCTGAATGACGCCGAACTGACCCCTGATGAAAAGAAAGCATTGCAATTGGGTATCGGGCGCATACCTGCCATATTGCAAGACAATACAGACCGTAACCGTACCTCTCCTTTTGCCTTCACCGGAAACCGTTTTGAATTCCGTGCTGCAGGCTCATCTGCCAACTGTGCCGCATCAATGATTGTGATCAATGCCGCTATGGCACACCAGTTGAATGAGTTCAAGACCCAGATAGATAAATTAGTAAACGGAGGGATGGAACAGGAAGAAGCTCTGTATAAGGTATTAAAAGAAACCATCATCGCTTCACAAAACATCCGTTTTGAAGGTGACGGCTACTCGGAAGAATGGAAAGCAGAAGCCGCGCGACGCGGATTGACCAATATCTGCCATGTACCCGAAGCCATCCTGAAGTTCAACGATGAGCAATCTCGTGCAGTACTGATAGGCGAAAAAATATTCAATGAAAATGAATTGTTCTGTCGTATAGAAGTGGAACTGGAAAAGTTTACTAAAAAGGTCCAGATTGAAAGTCGTGTACTAGGCGATCTAGCTATCAATCATATTGTTCCCACAGCTGTAATTTATCAGAACAGACTATTAGAAAATCTTCGTGGTCTGAAAGAGATATTCTCCACCGAAGAATACGAAGAGCTGACCGAAGACCGGAAGAATTTGGTACGTGAAATTCAAAACCGCATACTTGCTATTAAAAAAGCCGTGCACAATATGACAGAAGCCCGAAAAGTAGCAAATCATTTGGGAAGCCAAGTAGAGAAAGCCTTCAGCTACGAGGAACAAGTGCGTCCATATCTGGAAGAAATCCGCGACCATATTGACCATTTGGAACTAGAAATAGACGATGAGATTTGGCCATTACCTAAATATCGTGAATTACTGTTCACCAAATAAAATTTCACAAAAAAAAGAAAGGATAGGAGATAAGAACCTATCCTTTTGTTATTTTTTGAAGATAAATTAATAATATATCTTTCTTTTTTCTTCTGATTACTTCGTCCTTTTATTTTTTCTTCTTATATTTGTGCTCTATAACACGGTTTTATAGCACGTTTATGGTTAGAAAAGAATTATCAGAAACTGAGATTGCTGAAAGTATACCAGACTTATGGCAACCTTTAACACAGGAACAAAGAGAGTTCTTGGCTCAGAACTTTACGATACAGAAGTATAAAAAGAATGAGACGATATACTGCGAAGGAGAAACTCCGATGCACCTTATGTGTCTTCTTAGTGGAAAAGTAAAAATCTACAAAGAAGGTGTGGGAGGACGTAGCCAGATTATCCGCGTATTAAAGACGAAAGAATATTTCGCATACCGAGCTTTTTTTGCCGAAGGGAACTTCGTGACAGCTGCTTCCGCTTTCGAGCCTTGCACTATCTGCCTTATTCCCATGCCGGCCATTATGAAACTGATAAAAGACAACTCTGAATTAGCTTTGTTCTTTATCCGCCAACTTTCTATAGATTTGGGAATTTCTGATGAAAGAACCGTAAATCTTACGCAAAAACATATTCGTGGACGATTGGCGGAATCTCTGTTATTTTTGAAAGATACTTATGGAGTAGAAGAAGATGAATCTACACTAAGCATTTACCTTTCACGAGAAGATTTGGCAAACTTATCAAATATGACTACTTCGAACGCAATCCGTACGCTTTCTAACTTTGCAACTGAAAAACTGATTACCATCGACGGTAGAAAAATTAAAATCATTGATGAAGAGAAACTAAAAAAAATCAGCAAAATAGGATAAAATCTAATATCAATTCATACTTCACACACACAGGCGTCCGTTTTTCCATAACAGACGCCTGTTTTTTCTCTACTTACAAAACCTTTTTCAATACCAGCTGTTATTAAAGAAACTAAAACCAAGAAACTATGAGTAAAGGTAAATTATGGGGAATCATCCTCCTTATTTTATTTGTGCTGGGATTCGGTATCTGGCTTTATACCAGTTCTGACGTAAAAAAAGATGTAGACCAGGAAGGCATAGGTGTGTTAGACGACATGACTATACCCGCTGTGGACTAAATAATAATAAACACTAACTTAAACTTTACATTATGGCTAAAGAATCTGTGAATATCCTGAAGGATAAAATTGACATTGTGGACTTATTGGCTCAGCTGAATGCAGCTCTGTCCGAAGAATGGTTGGCTTTCTACCAATACTGGGTAGGTTCATTCGTAGTAGAAGGCGCTATGCGCGGTGATGTACAACGCGAGTTTCAAGAACATGCAGCCGAGGAATATAACCATGCAAAATTATTGGCCGACCGTATCATTGAATTGGAAGGCGTACCCGTACTTGACCCTAAACAATGGTTTGATTTAGCTCGCTGCAAATATGATGCGCCCGTAGATTTCGGTTCGGAAATCTTGTTGAAACAAAATGTAGAATCCGAACGTTGTGCCATCTACCGCTATCAGCAAATTGCAGAATTCACAAACGGAATTGACTTCACCACTTGTGATATTGCCAAACATATTATGGCAGAAGAAGAAGACCATGAACAAGATTTGCAAGATTACTTAAATGATATAGCCCGCATGAAGGCTTATATTCTAAAAAAAATAATCCACATCTGCTTCTATTCTTTTTTCTGTTTTGACGGAGAAAGAAAGGTAAGGCCGGTTTCTACTGCAAAAACCGACCTTATTTTATACTATTCATGCAAGTTGCCCCATAGTCCAAATAAATTAACCCATCTTACCTGTGAATCCCCAACGAATAACATTTATAACACTTGGCGGATTCTTACCAGTTTGGTCAATAGCCCTTCCAGCAAATCCAGTTTCAACATATTCGCTCCGTCACTCTTAGCGACAGAAGGGTCTTCGTGGGTTTCCATAAACAAACCGTCCACTCCTACCGCTATGCCAGCCTTGGCTACCGTTTCAATAAGCTGCGGCATACCACCTGTCACACCGGCAGTCTGATTAGGTTGTTGCAAAGAATGTGTCACATCCAGAATTACAGGAAAACCTAAAGTCTGCATTTCCGGAATACCCCGATAATCTACAATCAAATCCTGATACCCGAAAGTCGTTCCCCGCTCGGTCAGCATAACCTGATCATTACCCGCCTCCACCACTTTGTCAGCAGCAAAACGCATGGCGCCAGGTGATAAAAATTGTCCTTTCTTGATGTTGACAATCTTTCCGGTATGAGCTGCCGCCACCAGCAAATCAGTCTGGCGACACAGGAAAGCAGGAATCTGCAACACATCCACATATTCAGCGGCCATAGCAGCTTCTCCAGCACTATGAATATCGGTTACCACAGGAATTCCAAAAGTTTCCCGTACTTTACGAAGTACTTTCAAGGCCTTTTCATCACCTATTCCTGTAAACGAATCCAAACGGGAACGGTTAGCCTTACGATAAGATCCTTTAAACACATAGGGAATACCCAGTTTATCTGTTATTTTCACAATACGATCTGCTATTCGGAGAGCCATTTCCTCTCCTTCGATCACACAAGGACCAGCCAGTAAAAAGAAATTATCTGTCTTTCTTAAATCTGAAATTGTCATTATCTTACGTCTATTCATTGAGATATCTACTCTGCCTCTATCCTTAAAGCAAGAAATGGATATCTATAGTTTTTAATTAGGGATAATCAAAGTTATAGCTTCCGGCTGGATCGTAATTTCCAAAGGAAAATGGCGGTCTAAAATACGCCCGTCCAAACTGACAGAAGCATTCTGCGCACGTAGTACTTTTACTTTCCGTGTACGATAAGGTTTCACCATTTTATGATTTAAAATACGTCCCTGCAACAGCATCCACATACCCGAGAAAAGTTGAATTAACTCCGGACGATAAATAACCGACACATCCAACCAGCCATTATAAGGAACTGCACTAGGTGTCAAACCGTATCCACGGGCACTTCCCACACATACCGTCATGATACGTCCACGAATATGTTCGCCATTGATACAAAGATGTGTACGGTACAATTTACGTTCAAACAGCAACAGGAACATGGAAGCGGCAAAAGACAACTCACGTATTCCCCAAAAACGGCGGGTACCATCTGAGATCTGTACAATACGCGCACCTAAACCTATATATATGGCATTCAGGAAATAGCGGGAGGTGTGCTTCTCTCCATCAAAATAATTACAACGCCCCACATCAATTTTCCTCAGACGACGATTGATAATCCAATCTACCGCTGCTTTATAATTATCTTCATCCAACCCCCAATATTTGGCAAAGTCATTACCAATACCATTAGGAATGATTCCAAAAGCGATATTTGTCTTATCCTCCACCATAGAAGTCATAATACCGTTAATAGCATCATTGATCGCTCCGTCTCCACCTACAATCACAATGGTTCGATAACCATTATTAGCCAAGGTACGGGCGAGTCGTTCCACCGATCCAAAACCTTCGGACTGTACGTAGTCAAAAACCACCTTACGGTTTTCCATATAGCTACGTATCTCATTCCAACGCTTCTGAGTCTTACGGCTTCCGGCTTTCGGATTATAAATAATCCCCCATCTGTTTGGTTCTACAGCCATAACATTTAGTTTTTAGTGTGTAACAAATTAATGATTTTTTCCACCTTATCTTCCATAGGCAGGCAAGCATCCAGCCAATGTATAGTGAACCCTCGCCGCTCCATGCCCCGGAACCAGGTCATCTGCCGTTTGGCAAATTGATGGATAGCTATTTCCAATTGATGAAACATTTCATTGAAAGAAAGTTTACCCAAGACATATAAAGTCAAATACTTATATTCCAATCCGTAATAAATCAAATCCTCGGAAGAAATACCACTATCCAACAAAGCCTTCACTTCGTTTACCATCCCTTCATCCAAACGCTGCTTCAAACGGTGGGATATTTTTTCACGACGTAACTCACGAGCTATATCTACTCCAATGATCAAACTATGAATTTGCGGGAACTCACGGTATTCCGCTGATTGGTGCTTGTAATACTCTTCTATTTCAATGGCCCGGATAGCCCGCTTTACAGTATCTACGTCCGTAGAGTTATGAAGTTTCCTGTAAGTTGACAACAACCGGGTGAGTTCCGCTAATGATTTATCTGCTAACGAGTCCCTAAGTTTGGGATTCTCTGGAACAGGAAGCAGCCTATATCCCTTCAACACGGATTCAAGATACATCCCCGTACCTCCGCATAATATAGGAAGTTTGTCTTTCCATCTCACTTGATCATAAGCATTCAAAAAATCACGTTGAAATTCAAATACATTATATTTATATCCGGGGTCTACAATGTCTATCAGATGGTAAGGTATTTGCTGTCCATTCACGACATAGTCTTCCAAATCCTTTCCCGTACCTAAATCCATCCGGCGATATACCTGCCGGCTATCTCCACTGATAATTTCGGTATCCAACTTGTAAGCTAAAGCCGCTGCCAAAGGAGTCTTTCCTGAAGCGGTAGGTCCTAATATCGTTATCAAATCGTACTTTTCCATCCTAAGTTTTTGTAACAGTCGCACAAAGATAACGAAAATGTGCAACTTAGCACGCAAAACTACATAAAAAAAAGCCGTCTGAATTACTTCAGACGGCTTTCGCTATATGGTTTTTAACTGATTAGCAGTTTACAGAAGCCATGTGAGCAATCAAATCCAATACTTTGTTAGAGTAACCGATTTCGTTGTCATACCAAGAAACCACCTTAACAAAAGTATCAGTCAAAGCGATACCAGCTTTAGCATCGAAGATAGAAGTACGAGTATCACCCAAGAAGTCAGAAGAAACAACTGCATCTTCAGTGTAACCCAATACGCCAGCCAATTCACCTTCAGAAGCTTCTTTCATAGCTGCACAGATTTCAGCATATGTAGCCGGTTTAGCCAAGTTAACTGTCAAGTCAACTACAGAAACATCCAAAGTCGGAACACGCATTGACATACCAGTCAATTTACCGTTCAATTCAGGAATAACTTTACCTACAGCTTTAGCAGCACCAGTAGATGAAGGGATAATGTTACCAGAAGCAGCACGACCACCTCTCCAGTCTTTCATAGAAGGACCGTCAA
>OAVC01000697.1_pt1 | contig 15662 bp, 12 predicted proteins | sample 1495261 | NCBI WGS metagenome assembly OAVC01 (sample SAMEA2580074, study PRJEB22360) | human gut metagenome | biome: human gut; feature: human-associated habitat; material: faeces | place: Denmark | collected 2008/2010
ATAGGCGGCGCCCCCCCCCCCCCCCCCCCGGTCCACCCGCCGCTCCCAGCGGGTGGAATTCCCCAGGTTCCTTCCCCAGGGGCTCCGGAGCCACATCGGAACCAACAACCGCCACAGGTGCGCCCTGTAGCTCCCCGTTCAGCCGTGCCTCCGCGTCAAAATATGTGGTCTTCCCGAGAAACTGCGCTGCCGGCTGAAAACTATCAGCCAGCAAATCCCGCTCTGGTTCCGCCGGCTGCCGCCCCTTATCTCGCTTCCACGCAGGAAAGTCCAGGGGTTAACTCGCCGGTAGCGGCAGGGGACTATGATGCGCCCACTTCGGTTTACGGCGCCTTGCCCAGCAACCTGGCGGCACCACAAAGTAACTTCACTTCCGCGCAGCCTAGGGCGCTCGATCCTAGCGGATCAGCCTTAACTATGTCGGAAGAGGTTTCTCCTGCTTCCCTGGCGCCAGCCAGCTTTGAAGAAACAGAGGAAGGATCACCGGAAGTAACCTCCTCACGACGCTCCCCGTGGTGGTTGTTATACGGACTGGTAGTCCTAGTTTTAATTGCTTTAGTGAGTTGGCAGATAGTGCGGCTTAGTACCGGAAAAGTACCTTCCGCGGTTCCCTTGGGGTCGCAAGCACAGGCTACTGAAACCGTGGCCGCTCCCGAGCCAAAACCGGTGTTCACTACCCAAACTGAGCAGGTCAAGAAGGTATTAGCTGCGCAACCGGTGACGCCGGCACAATTGGGAGGGGACAAGAAACGGGTAACTTTCCGTTCCCAATCCGGAATTGTGGTTTGTACGATTTCGGAAAAACTGGAAGAAACCCCGCCTCCGCTGGTGCCCTTAGCGGCAGATAGCTCCGGCGCCCTCGCGAGTGGCAGGGGGGGGGGTTGTGCCACCGCCAGTAACTTTGAGGCAGCCGGTAACGTCGGAAAGTGCCAGCAGGGTGATCTGCGCCTATCCGTGCTGGGGGTGTGGGATAGTTCCTCCGGTATCGGTGCGTGCGTGAACGGTACCACTCCGCTGTATCAAGATGTTAAATCTGGTCAAACCGATAATAGTGGTAAACGCTTTGACCTGCAGTCACTGGGGCCGGGTCAATACACTCAGCTCGGTAAATACGCCTGCACTTTCGGAGGTGCCGACGCTACCTGTTTAAACGTCTCTACTGGTAAAGGCTTCACCTTCACCGATCTGGAAGGATATAAGTTCTTTTAATCCCTAAGCGGGATCCAGTAAACCGAAACGCTTAAAGGCGGCCGCCACCCCGTCCTCTTCAATTGGGGGAGCAATCCAGTCTGCAATCTTGCGGAGCTTTTCCGCTCCACCCGCCAGGCAGACTCCGATGCCCGCCTCCCGTACCATTTCATAGTCGTTGATGGAGTCGCCGATCGCGACTGCCTGAGCCCGGTCTCCTCCAAAATACTTGAGGACTTCACGCACCGCGGTACCTTTATTGACCCCTTTTACCCCCAGTTCCACCACTTCGCCTACGCGCACAGCAACTGATCCGGGGATAACCATATAGCGATCCCCGAATAGCCGGTGGGCTTCTTCGAAGCTAGAGGGTGCTTCGGGGGAGAGATAGAACATGCATTTGCCGGCAGAAGTGGGGATGCCTTTGGCTAGGTAAGGCGTGATCTGTTCGAGGTAGGCCGCCCAATCACCGGTGGCGGCACGGTTAGATTTTCCGGAGAGGCGGAAAAAATCCAGAAAATTTTCGGAGGGGTAAAAATGGTCTTTACCTTGCCAAATCCAGGTGGCGCCGGCGCGGCGGAAATAATCCGTCCACTCGGCGATGCCAGCCTGGTCAATCGAATGATCGGTCAGTACCTGGTCTCCCAATTCTACGTACGCGCCGTTGGCGGTAATCAGGCCGGAAAAGGGCAGGGAAAATAGGGAGGGATAAAGCTCCGGATAGGAGCGTCCAGTGGCGATAAATACTTTGTGCCCGTTCGCAGTGGCGGTGGTGATAGCTTCCTTTACCCTAGGGCTGATCACTTGGTTGTGGTCGATTATGGTTCCGTCTAAATCCAAAAAAGCGAACTTACGCATTGTGGCTCCTTGTAGGGGACACCTGCCAGAGGGGAAGTCTAACAGTTTCCGGGCTTCTTCAACTCTATGGGAAAACGCCAGCTAATGCGCGAGCACTCGGTTCTCTCTAACAAAAGTGCATTTTCTGCTAGATAATTTAGCGGCGCGTTTTTGGTGAGTGTCTAGTGCGGGGAGACAATCAGCAGATAGGGGAATAATTTCGCAGGAAAACATTTGGTGCCCCGAACAGGATTCGAACCTGCGGCCTTTCGCTCCGGAGGCGAACGCTCTATCCACTGAGCTATCGGGGCTGGACTTCAATGATTCTACACATTTACCCCGGCGCTTACTAAATCAGCGCCCTCTAATTAGACGCTGATTACATTTAGGGAGGCAGACGCTAGCGAAGGCGGGTGCAATAATATGAACATGACTTTTTCTAGCCCCTATGCGCACGGTTTCGCCCGGGTCGCCGCTATTACTATTCCCAGCCATCCCGGCCAGCCGGATCGAAACGTACCGGAAATCGCGGCAGCGGCGCGACAAGCTGCCCGCCAAGGTGCCTGTGTAGCGGTTTTTCCGGAGATGAGTATTTCCGGTTATACCCTCGATGACCTGGTGTTTTCTGAGCGTCTGCTAAAGAGTGTGGAAAAAGGAATAGAACTGCTGGCCAAAGCCACTTCCGATTGCGCCGAGCTAATCGTGGTAGGCGCCCCGCTGCGGATAGCAGGTCAAATCTACAATTGTGCGGTGTTTTTGGCACGCGGGAAAGTTATTGCCCTGACTCCGAAAGTTTTTCCTGCTAGTGCGGCTTATGAAAAACGTTACTTTGCTTCCGGTGCGCACCTTTCTGCAGATGCGAGTTGGTTCGCACCCCAGATTCCAGGAGCCAGCGAGGCTCCCATTGGGAACGGGGTTATCCAGGTTGAGGACGTGGCTGGCCTAACAGTTGGGGCGGAAGTTGGCAGCGACGCCGTTGCGGCACGTTCTCTGGCGCTGTCTCTTGCCTTGCAAGGGGCAAGCTTAATTGCCAATCCGGCGGCTTATCCTGCAACTTTGTTTTTCATACAACAACTGCTGGCGGGCGCCACATCCCGGCGCGGAATCTGCGCCTATGCACACGCGGCAGCCGGCAATGGAGAGTCCTCCTCCGATGCTGCCTGGGAAGGACGAACCTTTATTTACCAGGATGGCTCTAAGCTAGCGGGAACCGATCCGTTCCCCAGTGAAACCCAGATTGCCCTGGCCGATATTGATTTAACCGCCCTCGCCAATCGCCGGCGGCGCGAAAGCAGTTTCGCGGATGCCGGGGCTGGGCAACCCGACAAGCCATGGGAAGTGAAGATTCGCCTCGGAGTGGGAGCTGCCGGAGCAGCTATCTCCTTTGACCCCTGGGCAAATGTTTCCAATGCCGACATATTGCAGGATCCGCAGGCTGCGCTGTGCCCCGCTCCGGCGAGGTTCCCTTTCCTGCCCGCCGACCAGGCAGGAATTGACCGTGCCTGCCAGCAGGCATTCCAGATTCAGGTTTACGGCCTGCAAAAACGTTTGCAGGCAGTCGGTAACCCCAAGATGGTTTTGGGAGTATCCGGAGGCCTAGATTCTACCCAGGCACTCTTGGTGTGTAGCGAGGTGGCCACCCGGCTCGGCCTCGATAAATCCCACATTTTGGCCTATACTTTGCCCGGTTTTGCGACTTCAGAAGGAACTAAATCTCACGCCTATAAACTTTGTGAATCTCTAGGGATTAAGTGCGAAGAAATTGATATTCGCCCGGCTGCCCGGCAAATGCTCGCCGATATGGGACATCCCTTCGCCGCAGGTGCCGCCCAATATGACGTGACTTTCGAAAACGTACAGGCGGGGTTGCGCGCCGATTACCTGTTCCGGATAGCTAACCATCAGGGCGGATTGGTGATTGGAACCGGCGATCTGTCTGAAGCGGCTTTAGGGTGGTGCACCTATGGGGTGGGCGACCATATGTCGCATTATTCGGTTAACCCGGGAATCCCCAAAACCATGCTGCAATACATGATTCGTTGGGTATGCCGGCAAAATCTGTTCGGTGAGGCTTGCACTAAAGTGCTAAAAGATATTTTGGCGCAAGAAATCTCTCCGGAGCTGATTCCGGGAGGTGGGGAAAAACTGCAATCCACCCAGGACACCATCGGCCCTTACGAACTGCACGAGTTCTTCCTCTACCATCTGCTATTAGGGCGCGAACCCCGCGATATTGCCTACCTGGCGTACCAGGCATGGGCAGATAAGCAAAAGGGGCGGTGGCCAGCCGACCTACCGGAAGCGGATCGTCACCAGTACGATCTGGAAACTATTTTGCGCTGGCTACGAGAGTTCTTGCGCCGCTTCTTTACCTCCCAGTTCAAACGGACTTGCGTGCCCGGCGGGCCGGGAATAACTGCGGGATTTGGTCTCAGTCCCCGCGGTGACCTGCGGATGCCCTCGGATATTTCCGGACGAATCTGGATTAAACAGGTAGAGGAAATGCTCGCAGAGTTAGCGGAAAACCAGTAGGGGTTGCACTGGAAAAGTTTCCGGCAGCCACGATAGCTGCTGGCAGGACCAGGCTGCGTCCTCGTCGCAAAATTTTTAATTTCAACCTGGTGGATCCGCGTAGCCAGCAGTGAGCCAAATGCCCCGAATTAACTAAGTGGGAACGATGCGATATTTTGGAAACAAAGAAGAAAGCGGCGAAACTGCGGTAGCTTCCCAAAACCGGGGTAGTTATCCGGAATAGTTTTCGCCTGCAAAAATGGCGAGTCTCTGCCCAAATCTAGGAGGAACAGTGAGCGAACGCGAAGCAACATTAACCCCGGAAATACTATCGGAGCTGCGTAAAGAGTTCAGTACGGATACTAGCGGACAGTTAATGCAAAACGCGGTGACTAACTCCGATATTGATCAGGTAGCACAAAATCACCAAGTGGTCGCGTATGCAGATCGCTCCATGTCCCACAAACTTGATGCGTGGCCAGTGGCAAACCAAAAGAAATCAGGCCGGTGCTGGCTATTCGCCGGACTGAATCTCCTGCGTTCCTCCATGATCAAGCGGTTAAACGTAGAGAATTTCGAATTCTCCCAGACCTACCTGTTTTATTGGGACAAACTAGAAAAAGCGAACTACTTCCTAGAATCCCAGATTGAGCTGGCCGATCGCGACCTGGATGACCGCACGGTTGCCCATCTGCTGTCCGATCCGATTGGGGACGGCGGCCAGTGGAATATGTTCGTGGCGCTAATCGACAAATATGGGGTAGTGCCTAAGTGGGCCATGCCAGAAACCGAATCCTCCTCCAACTCGAAGAAAATGGATCGGATCCTGGAACGTTACCTGCGGGAAGGGGCACTCGCGGTGCGAAAAGCCGCGCAAAATAATCCCGAAACTGTCGGGGAAGTAAAGGGGGGACTGCTCAAAGGAGTCCACCGGATTCTCAATATCCACCTGGGGACACCTCCGGAAAAGTTCGTATGGCAGTACAACGATAAAGACAATAAATTTGAGCGTCTAGGGGAGGTGACTCCCCAACAGTTTGCGGATAAATATATCGTTAATGACCTGCGCAATTATGTTTGTCTGGTTAACGATCCGCGGGAAGCCAACCCCTACGGAAAGACCTACACTGTCGATCGCCTGGGCAATGTGCTGGGAGCTGCCCCGGTGCGGTATTTGAATGTACCTATGCAAGTGATGAAAGATTGTGCGGCCACGGTATTGCAGGCCGGCAAACCGGTGTGGTTCGGTTGTGACACCGAGCAGCAGGCTGACCGAGAGCTGTCGCTGTGGGACAAGAATCTCTATGACTACGAAGCGGTTTATGGGGTGGAGTTCGGGATGGACAAGGAAGAGCGGCTGCTTTCCCACGAATCTCTAATGACTCACGCCATGCTATTTGTCGGGGTAGACATGCTAGATGGAGCTCCGCGCCGCTGGCGGGTGGAAAACTCTTGGGGCTGTGAAGACCGCGCCGACGAGGGTTTTTACACTATGAATGATTCTTGGTTCGATGAGTATGTTTTTGAAATCGCGGTGCATCGTGACCGGCTTCCCAAACAATACCGAGAGGTTATCGAATCCGAGGACGCGCCGATAGTGCTGCCTGCCTGGGACCCGATGGGGTCATTGGCTTAAATCCCAGTCGGCATAATAATGCCGCCGTAAGGTGCCAGGATAAACAGCGCTATGGAGAGGATAAACAGGGTAAGGCAATCAATCCACCAGGAACGTACTGCGCACCAGGCGTTTGGGGAGCGATCAAGTAACCGGTAGACCCCCAGTAGCAGCAGCATCAGTGAAAATATGCGGCTGGCAAACACTGGGTGTCCGATGAACCCCACAATGGCTATGCCGATAATCGCTGCGACCAAGGCCGTAGTGCAACCGCGGCGCCAAAAACGATTATTCGACAAACCCATAGCCTCAGTCTAGCCGGGCAGCTGGGATAGAACGTAGTCAACCGGTTAGGCTTAGAGATGTGTTCAAGTCCTATCGTGAAATTTTTGCTTATCCCGGGGCGCTTAGTTTTTCTATCGCGGGGGCGATTGCGCGTTTCCCGATGGCGATGGCGGGTCTTTCTACCCTGCTAATGATTTCTACCCTCTACGGGGAATATTCCTTGGCGGGGCAGGTAAATGCGGTGGTGGTAATTACCATGGCGGCGGCCTCGCCTATTCAAGCGCAGCTGGTAGATCGGCATGGGCAAGCAAAAATTCTGCGTCCCTTGGTGGCAGCTTCGCTGGTTTTACTTGCGGCATTAACCGTGGCGACCTTGTATCATGCGCCCCGGTGGACGCTATATTTAATTGCAGCTTTGTCGGGGGCTACTACTGGATCTTTTGGGGCCTTCGTTAGGGCTCGTTGGACTCATCTTTTAGCTGGTTCCCGCAAATTGAACACTGCCTATGCTTTTGAGGCCGCTCTCGATGAAGTAATCTTTATTTTCGGTCCCATTATCGCTACTGTGCTGGCCACGGTAGTACACCCGGCAGCGGGGATCGTTGCCTGTTTGCTCACCTCGGGAATCGGGGGTTTCTGGTTCTTGTCCCAGAGGAAAACTGAACCCACCCCCCGTGGTAAAGCTGATTTTTCTCCTGAGGAAGCAAAACCCCTACTGAAATCGACTGCGATGGTGGTGCTGGGGACAATCTTCCTGCTTTGTGGCCTCACTTTTGGCGCCCTAGATTTATCCGTAGTGGCCTATTGTCGGGAAATTGGTTTGCCACAAATTGCCGGTATCCTGTTGGCCATGTTTGGGGTAACTTCCTTTTCGGCGGCAATAATCTATGGAGCCAGGGAATGGGGAATCTCGGCATTACGCCTGTTTGTAGGGGGAATTGTCTTGATGGCTGTTGGATTTTCCACCTTTTTCTTCGCGTCGAATGCGTGGATATTAGGGATTTGTCTGGCCCTCACTGGCGCCACCTATGCACCTACTATGACCAATGCGACCAATATTTTAGCGAATCTGGTTCCTGCATCTCGTTTCACTGAGGGGATGGCTTGGCTGAACACCTTCTTCACCCTGGGGATTTCGGCAGGTGCTTGGATTGGGGGCAATGTGGTAGATGCGGGCGGGGCTCGGGCAGGGCTCTGGGTAGTGATTGCCACTGCCTGGGCGATTCTGGCGGTCGTATTGGCGGGCTCGCTGCCTCTGCGTAACTCGCTGCGCCGTGCCTATAAACGGCGGCTAGTGGCAGTAGATCTGCACCTGGCAAAGCCGGATTCGCCCTCCAAAAATAGCTAAATACCCTGCCTGCGGTAACGAAAAAACTTTGCGGAATACCCCGTAGCCTGGCAAGTTGCGAAAGCATAAAGCCTGACTCGAAATCTTTTAGAACCGTAACACGGGTGTTTGGAATAGTTATTTCCGCCAGAGCTACCTAACTCTCTGGGGTGAGACTCTATTTTTGCGTAAGTGTTGTTATGTGCGATACATACGCTTATATTGGTTGCGTAGGCAAAGAGGGGAATAGTTACTGTGAAAACCGCAAGTGTGAATGTTCGTATCCAGGAAAATGTGAAGGCTAAGGCAGAAGAAATCTTGGATACTATGGGGGTTTCTCGCGCGACCGCGATTGATATGTTTTATCGGCAAATCATCATGCACAATGGGATTCCTTTTCCCCTTACTATCCCTAGTGAGCTCCCATCTCGTGATGCTCTGGACGAGAAAAAGTTTAACGCCCTGATGAGCGCGGGGTACTCCCAAGCTCTATCAGGTGACTCCTACGGTATTGACGAAGTATTCGACGATTTGGGCAAAAATCTGTGATGGATCAGTATGCAATCCGCTTTACCGCACAGGCGCGACAACACCTGAGGCTCATTAGGGACTATATTGCTGTAGACCTGCGAGAGCCTGAAATCGCGAAAAAACTATTGGAACTGTTGCAAAAAGAAATATCCACGCTGTCATTTATGCCCTATCGGGTGAAACTAATCGAAGAGAAGCCTTGGCGTGATATGGGTTTCCGCAAAATTCGGGTGAAAAATTATTACATTTACTTTTGGGTCAATGATGATACTAAGGAAGTCAATATCATTGCCGTAATTTATGTCAGACGAGACCAAGCCCAGCAGTTAGAATCGCACATTTGGTGCTGTTCGTGAGATCGTCCACCTGCGCCTGCTCTAACAAGAAATCAGTGCGCTCTGATATGTAAAGCAGTTTTACACGTTCTCGATACTATCCAGCCTGCGGGAAAGGTTTTGCAAGCTTTTATCGGCTTGGCGATACTTTAAGGGAAGATACCTAGCTACTTGAGAGGTTGCCGATGCTTACTTGTCCCGAACCTGCGGAAAATCCCGTGCTGTGGCCCGGGGGAGCCAAGCGAGAGGAAGATGGGCAACTGTCTTTTGCCGGACAAAAAGTAACTGAGCTGGCTCAGCGTTTCGGCACCCCCTCCTACCTATTTGACCTGGATGATTTCGCTGCTCGCGCCAAAACTATTGCTAGCGCGATGGCGGAAGAGTTTTGGGAAGGTTACGGATTTTCCGGCGCCAATGTCTACTATGCGGGCAAGGCCTTCCTGTGTACCGCTTTAGGGGAAGCTATCACCAAGGCGGGAATGGGGATTGACACCGCCAGCCTGGGAGAACTTACAGTCGCGCTCAACCCCGCGATGGGAGCTGACCCTCAGAAAATCGGGCTGCACGGGAACAATAAATCCCGCGAATGCCTACGCCTGGCACTACGCAGCGGGATTGGACGGATCATCGTAGATTCCCTGAATGAAATCGACCTCTTGCAGTCCCTGAGCGAGAGTGAAAATACCACTGCTCCGGTGATGGTGCGGGTAACCACCGGAGTGCACGCCGGGGGACACAGCTTTATTGCTACCGCCCACGAAGACCAAAAATTCGGCCTCTCCCTGGCTTCCGGAGCCGCCCTCGAAGCGGTCGAAAAGATTATTGCTGCCCCCAATCTAAAGCTGGTGGGACTGCACTCCCATATCGGCTCCCAAATCAAAGATTTAGCGTCCTTCCAGGTAGCGGCGGAAAGGCTGCTGGCGTTCCGCGCCCAGGTGCAGCGTCTTGGCGAGGCGGTCCCGGAAGTTGACCTGGGTGGCGGCTTAGCAATCTCCTATCAAGGGGAGGAAGTGCCAACCGCCAGCGAATATGCGCGCTCTCTGGCGGCCTCGGTAAAGAAAGCCTGCGAGCAGGCAGGCACCGATATACCCCATATTTCGATTGAACCGGGACGCTGGCTGGCCGGTCCGGTATGCGTCAGCCTGTACCAGGTGGGAACGGTCAAAGACGTGCAGCTAGAGGACGGTAGCATCCGCAAATACGTGAGCGTAGATGGGGGTATGAGCGACAATATTCGCCCCGCCCTCTATGACGCGGGATATGTGGCCACTTTGGCATCGCGGGTTTCGGATGCGCCGGCGGCCAGCTGCCGGGTAGTGGGAATGCATTGCGAATCCGGAGATATTTTAGTGCCCGAGATTGCCCTGCCTGCCGATATCCGTGCTGGTGATTTGCTAGTAATTCCCGCTACCGGTGCCTACGGGCGGGCGATGGCCTCGAACTATAATCTGGTGCCCCGTCCCGGAGTGGTGGGGCTCAGTCGCAAGGCATCCCCACGGTATATCGTTGCGCGAGAAACTGTAGATGACCTGCTACGACTAGATATCGGAGCGGTCGGCTTATCTCAGTGATAAATCCGGGGAGCGCTCTGCCATTAATACCCGCTAGAGTAGAAAGCCCGGCAGGTAAAAATGCCCGGACGAAAGCGTTGAAAAGAGGGTGAAAATGAAGCAAGCGGTGAAAATAGCGGTTCTCGGGTGCGGAACCGTAGGGGCGCAAGTGGTTCGTCTCCTGCAAGAACGCGCCGCCGATTACCAGGCACGGTGTGGAGCCAGCCTGGAGATTATCGGTATTTGTGTAAATAATCTGGCTGCCCCCCGCCCCGATTTTATTAGCCGCGACCTGCTTACCGATCAGGCGGAGCCCTTGATTGACCAAGCCGACCTGGTAATTGAACTAATCGGGGGTATCGAGCCGGCGCGCACTTACATTACCCGCGCCTTGGAGGCCGGAAAATCCGTGGTAACCGGTAATAAAGCCCTACTCGCGCAACACGGCCCGGAACTTTTTGACCTGTCTCGCCAGCGGGAAGCCGACCTGTATTACGAGGCTGCGGTGGCAGGCGCCATCCCGGTAGTCTATGGCCTGCGCGAATCCCTGGCCGGGGATCGCGTGCAGGTGGTACAGGGCATTGTTAATGGCACCACCAACTACATGCTCGACCAGATGGAAAAGAAAGGCTGGTCCTTCGAGCAGGCGCTGTCTACCGCGCAAGAACTGGGATATGCCGAAGCGGATCCCACTGCCGATATTGATGGCCTAGATGCCGCCGCCAAATGCGCCTTGCTGGCGCAGCTGGCTTTCCACACTCGAGTTTCCCTCGACCAGGTAGCAGTCAAAGGGATCCGCCAGATCACCGCGGACGATATTGCCGACGCCAAAGAATCAGGACGCACTATCAAACTGCTGGCGATTGCCCAGCTCGCGCAAGATGAACAAGGACGCGAATGCGTATCCTGCCGGGTAGAGCCAGTATTGGTGAAACCAGAAAATCCGCTCGCTAGCATCGCGGGAGCCTTTAACGCGATTGTGATTGATGCCGAGGCCGCGGGCAGATTGATGTTCTACGGCCAAGGCGCCGGCGGGGTACAAACCGCCTCCGCAGTGCTCTCGGACGTGGTGGCTGCTGCCTTCCACCTGGTATCCGGAGGGAGTGCCCCGCGTGAATCCGCCTACGCTGATTTGCCGCAAATGCCGGCCGGCCAGGTGCGTTCTAAGTACAGTATTCGCCTAGAGGTAGAGGACGCTACCGGGGTGTTAGCCGAGGTAGCCGGGATTTTTGCTCGTCGGGGGATCTCGATTGAGCAGGTGCGCCAGCGCAATGACAGTGAGTCTGCTAAAGCGGAGGTATCGCTAGCGACTGCTTGGGCACGGGCGGACGCCATAGACTTGACAGTAAAAGATTTGGCTGCCGCGGAGCCGGTGGGCCGAGTAATCCAAGTAATCAGTATGGAGGGCTAAAACATGGCGCATCTGTGGCAGGGAATAATCAACGAATACCGCGATTGGCTCCCCGTAGGTGATGAAGAAAAAATCGTTACTTTACAGGAGGGCGGCACTCCGCTGATTTATTCGGAGGATCTGTCCAGCGAGGTAGGGGCGAAAGTCTATATCAAAGTCGAAGGCGTGAACCCTACCGGCTCTTTTAAAGACCGCGGGATGACCATGGCGATTACCAAGGTGGTCTCTAGCGGACAAAAGATGGTGGCCTGTGCCTCTACCGGCAACACTTCGGCGTCTGCCGCTGCCTATTCGGCGAAAGCCGGCTTGGAATGTGCGGTAATCCTGCCTGCCGGGAAGATTGCCGCCGGTAAACTGGCGCAAGCGATTGTGCATGGGGCGCGGTTAGTGGCAGTGGATGGCAACTTTGACCAGTGCCTGACGATTACTCGCCAGCTCACCGAAAGCTATCCGGTAGCCCTGGTTAACTCGATTAACCCCTACCGCTTGCAGGGGCAAAAGACTGCGGCCTTTGAAATCGTTGATTTCCTGGGGGATGCCCCCGATATTCACGTACTGCCCGTAGGAAACGCCGGAAATATCTCCGCCTACTGGATGGGATATAACGAATACGCTGGGCGGCGCACCGCCGCCTCTTTAGAAAAAGAAACTAAACTAGGGGATACGCGCGCCAGCAAGGTACCGCAAATGTGGGGGATCCAGGCCAAAGGGGCAGCTCCCTTCGTAGCCGGACACCCGATTTCGAACCCGGAAACCGTGGCGACTGCGATTCGGATTGGCAATCCCGCCTCTTGGGATTATGCCTCGGCAGCCCGGGATGACTCCCACGGTTTCATCACCGCGGTGACTGATGAAGCTATTTTGGCGGCACAAGCGCGACTCGCGGCCAGCACTGGAATCTTCGTAGAGCCCGCCTCGGCGGCCTCGGTAGCGGGACTTTTGCAGGCCGCTAGCCAGGGTAAAGTCCCAGGGGAGGCCACGATTGTGTGTACGGTGACTGGTAATGGTCTGAAAGATACCGCGACTGCTTTAGGGGATCGCGATATTACCCCGCAAGTAATTGAGCCCACCTTGGAGGCCGCCCTCAGCGCCCTCGATCTGAAATAACGGGAACTGAGCAAGATGCGAATCGTAAAGGACGAAGCGGAAGTAAAAGTTCCTGCTACTTCGGCTAATCTGGGGCCGGGATACGATTGTATGGGGCTAGCGGTTTCTCTGCACGATCGAGTACGTTTCCGGGCTACGGTCGGGAAAACCCAGGTGCATGTGCGCGGGGAAGGGAAAGACCGGCTGCCCGAGGACGAAAAGCATCTAGTAGTACGAGCTATCCGCTTGGGGCTAGATGCGGTTGGAGCATCCCAAGTGGGGATCAGTCTGTGGCAAGAAAATCAGATTCCCCAATCACGAGGCCTGGGGTCTTCGGCCTCCGCGATCGTTAGTGGGCTGGCCATTGTGCGAGCGATTATTTCCGACCCGCAGGCTCTCGATAACGACACCATGCTACGTATTGCTACCTATCTGGAAGGACACCCCGATAACCTGGCGCCGGCAATCTATGGAGGGATAACCCTGGCGGGAATCCATGGTACTTCCAGTGAAGAAGCGGCCACCACCAAGGAACTGACTTCGCCTTTTATTGAAATGGGGCAAGAAGGCGAGGACGATCAGGAGGAAGAAACTGACCAGCCGGTCCTGAACGCAGATTTTCCGCAGACTTGGGCAGTGAAAATCGAAAATCAATACGACCTATACCCCACGGTATTTATCCCGGATTTCGAGTTAGATACTTCGCAGGCGCGGGCGTTACTGCCTGAACAGGTGCCTCACGCTGATGCTGCCCGCAATGTGGCTAACGCGGCACTTTTGGTGAGTGCCTTGCAAGATCATCCCGAACTATTAATGGCCGCCACCACGGATTATTTGCATCAAAACTATCGGAGAGCCGCCATGCCGGCTTCTTTGGATTTGATGTATTGGTTACGGGCGCAACAATTGCCGGCAGTTATTTCCGGAGCGGGACCATGCGTGCTGGCACTGACTAACGTGGGGGATCAGGTTAAAGCCCAGGCCGAAAAAGTGGGTTGGAAGGTTCGTACCTTAGAGTTGGATACCCGCGGGGTGCGAGAACTATAACGCGCTAGCCGCAGATTAAAGGGGCAGCACTAGTTAACTGGCATGGCCAGGTTCACTAAACGCCAGTTTCCGACCGGCCGAAAATCCTGGTAAGCTAATCTCACGAAGGCGAAAGCACCTAGCGGGTTTACCGCCAGGAATGCTCAGTTCCGGCCTTCAAAATCGAGGCCTATTTTTCTCGATTCTTAATATCCAGGCGCATCTGCGTCAACCTACATTCAAAAGGAAAGTTTGTGAGCACAAACGAGAATGCTAACGATCTGCGCACTATGAAGCTGGATGAGCTAAAAGCTCTAGCTACAAAAATGCAGTTGCGAGGGATTTCCCGACTGCGGAAGAATGAGCTGGTCGAAATGATTAGTCAGGCTCGCTCCGCCCAACCCATCAGTGATGTCGCTGAGGATGCTGGGAAGGCTACTACCAAGCAAAAGGGCTCGCCCAAGCGGACAGCGGATACGCGCGGACACAATGGACAACATCACGCTGCAGTTCGCCAAGAATCAGATGCTAAAAAAGATGCGAAGGAGCAGCTGAAACAAGATTTAGCCGAGCACGCCAGCAAGAAAGATAATCAAAATAAGGGGCGGAAGAATAAGGGGGAGACCCCGCATTCTGTCGATGAGATTGCCTTGCCTAGCGCAGAAGATGAAGATCGCGGGGAAGGGCGCGGCCGCGGACGGCGCAACCGCCGGCGGGATCGGAATCGCCGCCGCGATGACAACTGGAATGATAATCGCGGTCGGGGTAAAAACGACAATAATGACGAGGAAACCTCCGAAGAAAACGGGGAGGAACTCTTGCCGATCGCCGGGGTTCTGGATGTGCAAAGCAATCATGCTTTTGTCCGTACCTCGGGTTATATAGCTGGCCCCAATGATGTATATGTCACCCTCGGCCAGGTACGTCGTTGGGGACTGCGTTCTGGGGATGCGGTGCAGGGGGCAGTGCGTCCTCCCAAAGAGGGCGAAAATAATCGCCGGCAAAAATACAACGCCCTGGTGCGACTAGATACCGTGAATGGAATGAGTATCGAGGACGCGCGGGCGCGGACTCAGTTCAAAGATTTGGTGCCGCTGTATCCCAACGAGCAACTGCGCTTAGAGAACACCCCCAAGAATATTACCCAGCGGATAATCGATTTGATTGCCCCCATCGGTAAGGGTCAGCGGGGGTTGATTGTTTCTCCGCCTAAAGCCGGTAAAACCATTATTTTGCAGCAGATCGCCAATGCGATTACTACTAATAATCCGGAGTGCCACCTGATGGTGGTGCTGGTAGATGAACGTCCCGAAGAGGTCACCGATATGCAGCGCACGGTGAAGGGAGAGGTTATTGCTTCTACCTTTGACCGGCCAGCTTCCGACCATGCCTCAGTTGCCGAACTGGCCATTGAACGGGCAAAGCGCCTGGTAGAGTTAGGTCAAGACGTGGTGGTGCTACTGGATTCGATTACCCGCTTAGGGCGTGCCTATAACTTGGCGGCTCCGGCCTCGGGACGGATCCTTTCCGGTGGCGTGGACGCTTCGGCACTGTACCCGCCCAAGAAATTCTTTGGGGCGGCGCGCAACGTGGAGAACGGCGGTTCGCTAACTATCCTGGCCACCGCGCTGGTGGAAACTAACTCCAAGATGGATGAAGTTATTTTCGAAGAATTCAAAGGCACCGGCAATATGGAGCTGCGCCTGTCGCGGCAGTTGGCTGATAAGCGCCTGTTCCCGGCAGTCGATGTGAATGCTTCGGGTACTCGCCGGGAAGAGCTACTGCTGAATAAGGAAGAACTGCAGGTTACCTGGAAGCTGCGGCGGATGCTTAGCGCCTTGGAGCCGCAGCAGGCTACCGAGTTTGTGCTTTCTAAACTGAAGAACACTAACTCCAATGCCGAGTTCTTAATGATGATCGCTAAAATGAGCTCCCAGGTTTAACGGGAAAATAACGGATT
>OAVC01000708.1_pt1 | contig 15446 bp, 10 predicted proteins | sample 1495261 | NCBI WGS metagenome assembly OAVC01 (sample SAMEA2580074, study PRJEB22360) | human gut metagenome | biome: human gut; feature: human-associated habitat; material: faeces | place: Denmark | collected 2008/2010
CGAACCCTACATCGACGTTCGTTTCGTCTGGTTTGGCCCATGAATTCTGGATGAATTGGGGTGAACCGGCGGGGCTGGAAGCGAGCGGGCGGCGGATTATGGGGCACAATGGTGTCAAGGAGGCCGCCATGGTCGATGACTATACTGCCAAAATGACTGAGCTGATCGAACTCATGCGTCTGATCGGCAACGATACGCAGCAGTGCGAGGTCAAGGAATGCAAGCGCAAGATCTCCTCGACCATCACCGATACGCTGTCCGCGTTCTCCAACGGCTCCGGCGGCTGGATCATCCTTGGCCTGTCCGAAAAGAACGGGTTCACGCCGGTCGAGGGATTCGACGCGCGCGCCATGCAGGAGGCGCTGAGCCAGGCGTGCGAGAAGATGACGCCGGTGGTGCGGCCCGTGATCGTCACCTGCCCGTTCGAAGGCGCGAATCTGGTGTTCGCGCGCATCGACGAAATGCTGCCGCGCGATAAGCCCTGCTTCACCACCGCGCTCGGACCGCACGGCGGCTCGTTCATCCGCACCGGCGACGGCGACCGGCGCATGACCTCCTATGAGGTCGACCGGCTCATCGAGGAGCATCTGCAGCCCACATACGATCTGGATATCGTGCCCGGCGCCACGACCGATGACCTCGACCCGCAGCTTGTTGCCGGATTGTTGGCGCGCGTGCGCGAACAGCATCCGCGCGTGTTCGCCGACCGAGATGGCATCGATGTGCTGCTGGATCTGCAGGTGTTGCGCCATGATGATTCCGACGAGTCGGAGGTCGGCGGAATACTGCGTCCCACCTTGGCCGGACTGCTGGCGTTGGGCCACTATCCGCAGAAGTTCTATCCGCGGCTCGGCATTTCGATAGCCGTGTTTCCGGGGACGAGCCGGGACGATGTGTTCCGGGGCGACGAACGATTGGTCGCCTCGAAGTCGGTGGTCGGTTCGATTCCGGTGATGATCGACGATGCGGTCGACTCGCTGATGCGTTGGATTGGCGCGAAGAAGCCCGATTATCCGCCACTCGTGTTGCGCGAGGCGATTGCGAACGCGCTCACCCACCGTGATTATTCGCCCGATGCGCGCGGCACGCAGGTGCATATCAGCGTGTTCACCGATCGCATCGAGATCACCAATCCGGGTGGCCTGTACGGCATGGTGACACATGATGTGCTGGCGAGTCCGCATCCGGTGACGGGCGCGCCGTTCGTCTCCACCCGAAACCAGTTCCTGTTCACGCTGCTGGAGTCCACGCCGTATCCGGGCGGCGGGTTTGTGAATCCGGAAGGCGGCGACGGCTACCAGCGTATCGCCGCCGCGTTGCGCGAGGCCGGCATCGAGCCGGCGACCACGCGCAACGACATCAACACGTTCACGATGACCATCACCAAGCAACGCACGATGGAGAACAGTTCGCCGGGCGACGTGGTCAAGGCGATTATGACCGTACTGGAGCGGCATTCGGCGATGAGCGTCAAGGAGATCATGCGCGAACTGCAGTTGACGCCGCTGGCCGCCACATCCGGTATGCGCGAGCTGATGAAGGAAGGGCGGGTCGCCCGAGTCAAGTTCGCCGACGACTCGGTACAGCGGTATCGGTTGAAAGGCTGATTTCTCACTCGGCCAGCTGCGTGGTGGCAGGCGCGGCCAGGGCGGGGCGGGAGCGGCGGAACCGGCCGGCGGCCAGGCCGATGCAGATGAACATCACGCCGAACAGTGCGACCAATCCCAGCGAGCCGGCCCAGCCGGCGACGCTTATGCCGGTTTCCTCCGCCGTGCCGAAGCCGAGCGCATTGTCGATTGCTCGGCAATACCACCAGCCAGGCAGGAACTTGGCCATAGTCACCATCACGGCGGGCATCATGTCGATCGGCAACGCAACTCCCGACGTGAACATGATGAGCAGGCCGAAGATATTGGCGAATCCATTGGCAGCCGCCTCCGAAAACCCGAATTCGCTGAGCATGAATCCACAGGCGACGGTCATCAGCGCATATACGCAGGTTGCGCAGAACGTCATCAACACTCCTTCGGCGCTCAATGTCAACGGATCAAGTCCTGCCGCGACCATCAGACCGATCGCCAGCACCAGATAACCGACGCATACGACGAGCGCGAATCCGCCCAACGTCAGCAACCGCTGGAGTCCCATCGACGACATACGTTGCGGGGATGCGGTGAGACGACGGCGAACCTCCCCGGTGGTGAATGTGCCCAGAATCATTGATCCGCAGACGGTCATCGCCAAAAACAGCGGATGCAGCGCGGTTTTCATGGTGTTGCCGAATCCGCTGGCCGCCATGTCCGAAGCACTTTCCGCGTCCGCGCTTGCCGTGTCGATCACAGCGACCTTATGGTTCGCGTCCATGTCACTCGCCGATGCGGCAGCCGCTTTCGATGCCTCGAACAGATCGCCGACGCTGGGTTTCTCAATCTGACCGGCCGGCAGCATATCAAGCATGTCCTGATTCGAGAATTCACCAAACCCGCCCATGCCATCTTCAGACGAATCACCCGCAGTGTCTCCAATGTCGATGCCGGCCATAGCTGCGAGCGCCGCACTATCGACCGTCGTATGCGAGCCAATCAGTGCCGTACGCGTGAGTGAAAGGAACCCGATGACGTTCATCCGGGCCATCGAGCCTGCGCCGGACGTATAGCTGGTGACCGTGTCCACGCTTGGTGGATTCTCGCCTGTCGCCGCGGCATCAATGAAATCGTCGGCGAAACCATCGGGGATGATGACGATCAGATCCACCCAGTTCGAGGCGACGGCTTGTTGCAGAGTTTCACTAGCATCGTCAACGTTCACCAGTTCGCTGGAATCCGACAGGTATGTGCGCATCGATGACGCGATGCCGCCCCTGTCCGAGTCTCGATCGATGACGGCGACACGCATTTTGGCCGGCTCGAATGCCGCGGCTGCGGAATCGGATGTGCCAGACAGCATCGACCAGCTGATAGACAGCATCATGATGCCCACGAACACGAGGTAAATCAACAGGTAGGCCCTGTGCGAGAACAGTACACGCAATGTGGCTTTACAGGTGTTCATAGCGTTGCCTCCTCAGCATTGCGATGCCAGCCAAGAGGAATACCGCGCTCATCGCCAGCAAAATGGCACAAGTGGTGATGAACGGCTGGTAGCTGTCGTAGTACAAAATGTCGTAAAACAGGTTCGTCACCTGTTGCGCGGGGTTGATGGTGCCGAGGATGGGCGCGTTGCGTGCTATCCAGTCACTGATCTGCATGGCGAAGCCGCCGTACAGTCCGGTGAACAGCGACAATATGCAGGCGATTCCGCTCGACAAACCGTATTTCGTGTCGTAGGAAAGCTTCGGTACCGCGCCGAGCAGGGTGCCTGCTGAGCTGGTCATGAACGAGGCGATGATGACCGCGAAAATCGCTGCCGGTTCGCGTCCGCCGAGCGAGACGTTGCAGGCGAGCCGGATATAGGCCAATGCGATGGACAGGGCGACCGACGAGCACAGCCAGCAGGAGAGGAAGCCCGCGACGAGCTGTTTGGCCCGGCTCAGCGGCGCTACGGTCCGCCGTATGCCCAGCGCGGACAGGTTCGCCTGTGCGGCGGCGACTGTGCTGATGGAGTATCCCATGGCCATCATGCAGGACATGGCCAGCAGCGCGTAATAGTATCGGGCGATCGCGTCAGGCTGGAAATGCGTGAGCGTCGTCTCATGGGTCATGTCGACGTTCTGCCCGACGCTGTTCCAGAAGTTCCGGCTGAGCGCGGCCTGTGGATTGTCGGCGATGGTCTGCCGGGTGACGGCGTCGGTGCGGTTGTACAGGTCGATGACGCCGCGCAGGGCCGCGAGGCTAATGTCCAGTCCGCTGCTTTGCGTGGAGTCTTTGGCTGTGACGGCGGTTTCCCGGCTCACGGTCATCGCCAATCGGCCGTTATTGTCGGCGGTCAGATAGCCGTTGGCAGTGCCGTCGGCGAGCCGTTGTTCGGCCTCCTTCACGGTGCCGACTGTGGTGATGGTCAGCAGCTTTTGGTCGATTCCGGCGTAGGTCGTGTCGTCTGAGGCCGATTCCGTTTCCCCGGCCAGCGCGTCTACGAAGGTGCGGGCACCGTCCGCCTGCTGCCAACGGGTGTCTTCGATGACGGCCATCGGCACCGGCTTGAGTTCATATGCTTCGGCCAGCCCGCCGAACAGTCCGTTGAACATGGTCGCCAGCACGATCGGGAACACGGTCATCCAGAACAACGCCAACCGGTTGCGCAAGTTCGCTTTCAATGCGACCAGAAATGTGGTCCACATGATGTCTCCTTACCTGCTCCCGCTGACGGGAGCTGTCGGCGAAGCCGACTGAGGGTGGTTGTTGCAAGGCCACCCCCACTCGCTTCGCGGGAGCCCCGCTAGCGGGGGCAAGATTGTTAGTCCCTTAGCGCCTTGCCGGTGAGTTCCAGGAATACGTCGTTGAGGGTGGGCGGGCGACTGGTCAGGTGGCCGATGTTGGCGCCGGAGCGTTTCACCGCGTCGAGCACGTCGGTCAGGTTGTGTTCGCCGCGACGGCATCGCACGTCGAGTTCCTTGCCGTCGTAGGTGGCTTCGATCACGCACGGCAGCGCACGGACCTCGGCCATCGCCGAATCCGCCAGATCGAGCGTTTCGATGGTGATGCGCTCGCCCGTGTCGATCATGTTCTTGAGCTCGTCGGCGGTTCCGAGCGCCAGGTGCCGGCCGTGGTCCATGATGAGGATGCGGTCGCAGATCTGCTCGACCTCCTCCATGTAGTGGCTGGTGTAAATCACCGTGGCGCCGGCCTGGTTGAGCCGCTGGATGCCTTCCAGAATCGAATTGCGGCTTTGCGGGTCGACGGCGACCGTGGGTTCGTCGAAGAAGATCAGGTCAGGCTTGTGCGCGATGCCGCAGGCGATGTTCAGGCGTCGCAGCAGACCGCCGGACAGTTTGCCGGGCCGGAACTTGCGGAAGTCCTGGAGTCCGACGAATTCGATGGACTCCTCGACCAGCGGCGCGCGGTCAGTTTTCTTCGGCACGTACAGCGAGCAGAAGTAGTCGATGTTTTCGGTGACGGTCAGTTCGTTGAATACGGCCACGTTCTGCGGCACGATGCCGATACGGCGCTTCAGCGCGTATGAGGTCGGCGTCATCGGCTGGCCGAATACGCGAATCGTGCCCGAATCGTAGGTGAGCAATGCGAGGATGCAGTTGATCGCAGTGGTTTTGCCGGACCCGTTCGGCCCAAGCAGGCCGAAAATCTCGCCCTGGTTCACGTCAAGGTCAAAGTAGTCGAGCGCCACCATGTCGCCGTAGCGTTTGACCAGTTGGCTGACGTGCACGGCCAGAGCCGGGTTGGTTGTCGAGTCGTGTTCGGAAGCTCTGTTGTCGGTTGCCATAGCCACTCCCTTCCTTGGTGATTCCATCATCCCAAGAAGGGGCCGGACGCCGCCACAAGCAAACGTCACGACTTGGCCGTACAGGCGTGACATTTGTCATTACGGCCCTTCGGCGTCGGTCTGCATGGCCTTGTACACCTTATCGACCGGCATCAGGCTGATCTCGTCCATCGCATAGTTGGACGCCCTGTGGCTTTGCGCAATCATCGGTATCATCCCTTTACGGTTGTGTCGACAACATCCGACGCTTGTGCCTCATCTATTCGGGAAGTGTGACCCGTTGTCTTGGACCGTCATGCGAATAATTCCGCACGCCCGTCAAGTTCGTCGTGTTCCGCACACCGCTAGACTGGTGGTGGAAGAGCGTCGAGCCGGGGAGGTGCCATGCGCGTGTTGGCCGAGAAGGGCTTGCTGCTCGTGTTGGGCCTGGCTTTGGCCTGGCTTGTCGGGGTGCGGCTCGATGGCGTGTTCATCGCCGGTCTGCTGTTGGCCGTTTCCGTCGCCGGATTGGTGGAATGGCTGCGTCCCGCGCAATGGTCTTGGGTCTTGTGTACGGCGTATCTCGTCATCGCCGTGGCAGTGCCTTCATGGTGCGCGTTCATGCCGCTCATCGCCTACGATACTGCACAGCTGCCGGCCCTCGCCTCGGCCGGAGCCCGAACTGGGGCACGGACTGCGGCAAGCGGCCGTTTCCCCAGTGTCTCGCGGACCGCGGCCTCTCACCGTTCCCTTGCCGATGCAATACGTTCGGCCCCGTGGCTTTCGGTCGCCGCGCGCTGGATATGGGTGTTGCCGCTGATCGCGCTCTGGTTCGCCCGTGGCACCGACCGTCTCCAGACGCTGGTGATGACGATGGTCGCCCTGCTTGGATTCGTTCTGGGCCGGGCCCGCGCCTCCTCGGACGAGGCGCGGCGCGCGTTGCTGCACGCGCAGGACAGGGCGCGCGAATCCTCGCGGGCCACTCGTTCGCGCATCGCCGACATCGATGAGGAGCGCGCCCAATCCGTTCGCATGGCGACCCTCGGCGAGCGCACGCGTATCGCCCGGGAGATCCACGACAATGTGGGCCATCTGTTGACCCGCGCGATCATGCAGGCGCAGGCCGGCAGGACGGTGGCCGAGGCGACAAATGATACGGTCGCCGCGCAAGGGTTCGCCACGTTGGGTGCGACGTTGGATGATGCGATGACGATGGTGCGCCGTTCGGTGCATGATCTTGAGGATGACGGCACTGATTTCGCCGCGCAGATCGATGATGCCGTCACGTCGTTCGACGGCATCTCCCCCGGTTTCGCCGTGACGCTGGCCAACGACATCGCCAAGGCGCCCGCGCCGGTCTCGCGCTGTTTCGCGACCGTGATTCGCGAGGCATTGTCGAACGTGGTGCATCATAGTGCGGCGCACGAGGCGAGCGTGACGTTGCGCGACTTCCCCGCGTTCTGGCAGTTGGTCATTCAGGATCCGGGGCCGGCCGTGTCCGAGTCCGATGGGTCCCGGACGGCCGCTGCCCGCCTGTGTGCGATGTGTGCCACGCGCGTCGGCTCGCGACTCGCCGCCGACAGTGTTGCCGATATGCGCGGTTCGGCCGATGAGCTGATGCGCGGCATGGGTTTGGCGGATATCGAATCGCGCGTGCGCGCCCTTGGCGGCACCGCGGTCTGCGGGCCGTATGAGGGCGGCTGGCGTGTGTTCGTATCCGTGCCGAAGAAGCGTTGGACCATGGAATCGAGGGATTGATGAGAATCGCAATCGTGGATGATGATCCGATCGTCTGCCAGTCGTTGGAGACGATTCTGACGGCCACCGGCACGGCCGAGGTGCTATGGACGGCAAATGACGGCGATACCGCCGTGCGCCGTTATTTCGAGACGCCGGCGAGCCGACCGGACGTGCTGCTGATCGATATTCAGATGCCCGGCACCAGCGGTTTGGATGCCGCGCGCGATATTCTGGCCACGGACCCGGCCGCGCGCATACTGTTCCTGACCACGTTTGCGGACCAGTCGTATATCGCGCAGGCGATGGGGCTTGGTGCCAAGGGCTATCTCATCAAACAGGATGTGGCGACGGTCGGGCCTGCGCTGCAGGCGGTGATGGCCGGTCAGGTGGTGCTCGGCGCGGAAGTGCTCGGCAAGCTCACCGAACGGACTCCGAATCCTGCCGATTCCGACGATTCCAGAGATACCGCCGATTCCATCGAGGGCCTGCTTGGCGAGCGCGAACGTGAGATCACCGCGCTGGTCGCCGAGGGCCTCGATAACCGCGACATCGCCGCCAGACTGTTCCTGAGCGAAGGCACGGTCCGCAATCGCATCAGCGCGATACTGGACAAGCTCGGCCTGACCAATCGCACCCAACTCGCCATCCTCTGGCTCAACGCCCATCGGTGAGAGGCCTTTGGTCAAGTAGGTCTCTCCCTCCGTCATCGCTTCGCGATGCCACCTCGAACGCGATTCAGGACAGCTTGCAGCTGACCTCTTATTCGCTCGTTGTCACTCACCCTTGCCTAAAAACACCTCCGGCGTTTTCTTCACGGCTCGGCTCATCAGAGGGAGGTTATGAAAAACCAACCTCAGCTGTTTTTCATGACGATACTGTCGATGGTGTTGGCCACGCGCTCGCAGTCGTCGGAGCACTGTTCGAGGTGACGGTACACGTCATGCCAGGCGAACACCTGCAGCGGATCGGTGCAGGTGGTGTGCAGCGTGCGCATCGACTCGATGAACAGGTGGTCGGCGTCCGTTTCGATCGTGTTGATGGCGAACACCAGTTCGCGCAACGTCTTGGAATGCCGGAATCGCGGCAGTTCGTTGACCAGCTCGCAGATGCTTTCCGTGGCGCGCACCACCATATCCGACATCTGGACCGCATCGTCGCGCATGTCGGTCACATTGTCGTAGTACATGCGGTTGAGTACGCCTTCGATGCTGTCGGTCACGTCATCGAGCACACGGCCGAGCTCATCGATGTCTTCACGGTCGAACGGCGTGATGAAGGCGGTCACCAGCTCGTCCATCATGGCATGACGAACCCCGTCTGCGGCCTTTTCGAGCGCATGCATGCCGTCCGTGCGCTCGCGCAGCTGATCGGGATTGAAATCGTGCATCACTTCGGACAACAGTTTCGCGGCCTGACATGCGTAGTCCGCACCGCGACGGAATCCGTCAAAGTAGAACGCATCTTTTTGTCTCGCCATGATGAGGGGATTCCTTTCTAGAACACGACCATGAACAGTTTGGCCATTACGAAGCTGATAAGACCGCAGCCGGGGAACGTGAACACCCAGGTGAGCATCATGTCGCGCACCACGCCGAAGTTGATGGCGGAAATGCGGCGTACCGCGCCCACGCCCATAATGGCGCTGGTCTTGGTGTGCGTGGTGGAGACGGGAATGCCGAGCACGGTCATAACGAGCAGACACAGTGCGCTCGACAGGTCGGCGGAGAAGCCCTGGTATTTCTCGAGTTTGACCATGTCCTGGCCCACGGATTTGATGATGCGCTCGCCGCCCACGGACGTACCCACGCCCATAATGGTGCTGCACAGAATCATCAGCCAGACCGGGATCATCACGCCCACCACACTGGGCTGACCGTTGCAGAACGCCATGCCAAGAAACAGCACGCCGATGAATTTCTGGCCGTCCTGCGCGCCGTGCATGAAGCTCATGGCGGCCGCGCCCACAATCTGCGCGTACGTAAAGAATCCGTTGGTGCGGCGGCGGTCCATGCCAGCGCAGATCAGCGTCACGACCTTGCACACCAGCCAGCCGATGGCGAATCCGAACAGAAGGCTGGCCACCAGACCGTACAGCACCTTGACCCATTCGCCCATGTTGATGCCGCCAATGCCGCCCTGGATGGCGATGGCCGCACCGGACAGGCCGGCGATCAGACTGTGGCTTTCCGAAGTCGGAATACCCAGCAACGAGGCTCCCACGCTGTATACGACGATGGAGAACAGTGCCGCGCATAGGGCAATCAATGCCGCATTCGTATCACCTCCGAAATCGACCATATTGCTGATGGTGGAGGCCACGGAGGCATTGAGCTGCGTCATGATGAAGACGCCGAGGAAGTTAAAGATGGCCGCCATGATCACGGCGGAACGCACGCGCATGCATCGCGTGGTCACACAAGTGGCGATAGCATTGGGCGCATCGGTCCATCCATTGACGAAGATAACCCCCAGTGTCAGCAATGTTGTCACGAACAGAGCCGGGTTCGAGAACACCTGCTGAATGAAATTCGCCAGGGAGACATCCAAGGAAATCAACACCTTCTTCTTCGGGGGCGGAAGCCGTCACACTGATTGTAGCGGAAGAATGGCTACGTAGTTTCCGTGGCGCGCGGATTTTATGGTGTTGTTATGTTGCGCGCCGCGCATCCTTTCGTGAAAACAGAGCGGGACAGTCGTATGCTTCGATTCGGCGCCTGCATCGATAACTCTCGTCATCTACCGAGGATTCGGTCATGCGTGTGCGAAAATGGACGCGGCGTCAATCAGGAGGTGCACGGTGGCGGTAAGCGCAGATTCGGCTCACGAGCTACCCGAATGGGTGAAGTACGGGATGTTCTGGCACGTGTACCCGTTGGGATTCTGCGGCGCCGATATCCGTCCCGCCGGCCCGCGCGAATTCCATGGCCGTGGCCTTGACGCGCTGATTCCTTGGCTGGAATATGCCCGTGACTTGGGCGCTTCCGGTCTGCTGCTCGGTCCGATATTCGAATCGGCGACGCACGGGTATGACACGCTTGACCATATGCACATCGATGTGCGGCTGGGAGGAGATGCTGCATTCGACCGGCTGATCACTGCCTGCCGGGATATGGGTTTGCAAGTGATATTGGATGGCGTGTTCAACCATGTAAGCCGCAATCATCCTGCCGTTCAGGCGTCGCTTGACGAAGCCGCCGGCCGCTTGGATCCGACCGATAACCCGTGGCACGGTCTGGTCCGCACGCATGTCGGCGATAATGGCGAACCCACTTTGGATGTGTTCGAGGGGCACGACGATCTGGTAGCGCTGGACCATTCGTCCGATAAGACCGTTGACTATGTGGCCCGTGTGATGAACTACTGGCTGGATCGCGGGGCTGCCGGTTGGCGACTTGACGCCGCGTATGCGGTGCCGAGCGCGTTCTGGGCGCGAGTGTTGCCGCAAGTCAAGGCCACACATCCGGATTCGTGGGTTTTCGGCGAGGTGATCCATGGCGATTACCCGCGCATCGTCGAGGAATCCACGATGGATTCAGTCACGCAGTATGAGCTGTGGAAGTCGATTCAGCATGCGCTGGAGACGGAGAACTTCTTCGAACTGGATTGGAACCTCAAGCGGCATAATTCGTTCCTGGATTCCTTCGTGCCACAGACGTTCATCGGCAATCATGATGTGACGCGCATCGCCTCGCAGATAGGCTCGGCCAAAGCGGCGTTGGCGGTGGCGGTGTTGCTGACGGTTGGCGGCGTGCCGAGCATCTATTACGGTGACGAACAGGGCTATGTGGGCGTCAAGCAAGAGCGATTCGGCGGCGACGATGATATTCGCCCGAAGTTCCCCGACTCCCCCTCCAATCTCTCCACATTGGGTGAGCCAATATACCGGTTGCATCAGGCGCTGATTGCATTACGCCGCCGCAATCCATGGCTGATTGACGCGCGTACCGAGGCACTCGAACTGGAAAACAAGCATTTCGTCTATCGCTCAGTGAGCGCCGACGCCCAACACTCCCTAACCGTGGACCTCAACATCGAGCAATCCCCCACCTTCACCATCCACAACGCCGACGGCTCCGTAGCGTACCAATATTAACCAGCGCTTGGCCCCCTCCCTGAAGGGAGCCAAGGAACGTCATCGACGTCCGTTGCGGGTACCGGACGAGCGGAATGGCGAGCTTTTCTTCTTGGAATGGTGACGCTTCGGGCCTTGTGTATTGCCGTATTTGGCGACCATACGGCGCTCATGACGCTTGGCTCCCTCGGAACGCTCATCACGCACGATGCGGTTCTCGTTCTTGCGGTGGATACGCTTGCTGCCTTCATGCTTACGCGAGCCGAACTCATCGCTTCGATCGTAATCGAATCTGTCTCGCCGATCGGACTTGCCGTTCTTGGAGTACTTATCGCCGTGACGGTCATCATAACGGTCATCAGATTTCTTACCGCGACGGCGATCACGGCGATCCTCATATCGAGTGTCGGCACGATCCTCGCGTCGATTGCCACGACGCTCATCGCCATGCTCGAACAGATAATCGCGACGCTCGGCCTCGGGATTGCTCATGCCGGCGCGGCGTTCCGCACGGTTGCGGTTCTTCTTGTTGGCCTTGCCGCCGTGCTTGCGCTGCGACTTGTCATCGGCAGCGAACTCATCGCCGGCGGTCTCGTACCGGGACTCGGTCTCGATGACGTTCTGCTCGTCACGGTTGCGATTGCGGTTACGCTTGCGCTTGCCGCCGCGGCCGGACTCGCTGCTCGCCGCGTTCTTGGCACCCTTATTCTTGCCCTTGCGCGGGTTGCCGACGGGCTGCGACTTGTCGAGACTCCAGCCGTCCACGCGCTCGGCTCGGTTGCCCACAAGCTCAAGCACTTCGGGCGAATCGTGAGTGACCTCAATCATCTTGGTTTTGATACCGGCCTGATTCAGCAGTCGGCGCGTTTCACGACGCTGTTCTGGCAGCACCAGGGTGACCACGTCGCCGGCCTTGCCGGCGCGGGCGGTACGACCGGAGCGGTGCACGAACGACTTCGGGTCGGCCGGCGGCTCGACCTGCACCACAAGCTCCACGCCGCCGACGTCGATACCACGGGCGGCCACGTCGGTGGCCACCATGACGCGCACATCACCGGAGTCGAAGGCGGCGAGATTGCGGTCGCGCTGGTTCTGGCTCAAATTGCCATGCAGTTCGGCGGCCGGAATGCCGTTCTGAGTCAGGTTCTTGGCGAGCTTCTTGGCCTGGAACTTGGTGCGGGTAAACAGGATACGACGGCCAGTACCGGAGGCCAACGTACGTACAAGCTCATGCTTGTCACCGCGCGTGGTTTCAAACACATGGTGGGTCATCAGGTCAGGTTCGGCGGTGGCCGAATCGACCTCGTGCACCTTGGGATCATGCAGGAATGTGTTCACCACTTCATCCACGCCATGATCGAGCGTGGCGGAGAACAGCATATGCTGGGCGTTGGGAGAAATCTGCTCAAGCAGTCGCTTGACCGGCGGCAGGAAGCCCATGTCGGCCATTTCGTCGGCCTCGTCAATTACCACGACTTCGACGGACGAAAGCGTGAGCGCTTTCTGACGCAGCAAATCCTCAAGACGGCCCGGGCAGGCGACCACGATATCGGCGCCGGCCTTCAAATCACGCACCTGATGGATGTACTTGACACCGCCGTAAATCGTGGTGGTATTCATGCCAAATGTGCGCGCCAACGGCATCAGCACGTCATTGATCTGGTTGGCCAGCTCACGGGTGGGGGCCAGCACGAGTCCGCGCGGATGGGGCAGGAAATCATCGGAGCGGCGCTCCTCAAGACTTGCCTTCTTGCGACGCTTGATTTCATCGCGGAATTCCTTCATCGCGGTTTGGCCAAGCGAATCATAGGATCCAAGACGAGTGACCAGAGGAATCGAAAAGGCGAGGGTCTTGCCGGAACCGGTACGGCCTCGGCCGAGAACGTCGCGCCCGGCCAACGAGTCGGGCAAAGTATCGGCCTGAATGGGGAACGCGGTCTTTTTTCCGTCCGCCGCGAGCACGCGTACCAACGGTCCGGGTACTCCAAGTTCACCAAAGGTAATGGGTTTGAATTCCTCGCCGTCATTCATCGGGAAATCGGCGGAATCCTCGAAATCATCAAAATCGTTACGGGGCACAATGGCCTTTCATGTCAAAGGTTGCGCAAATTACGCAAGCTTTCCAAACCTAGCGTAAGGCCCCTACTTTGCTTGTGAATACCACGGATCTTGCTATTTCACGACGTTACTCGCACATCTTGCTTTCAACGTTTCATGAATCACTTTTTAGCCCGCGTCATATGTGTTCTTTAGCGTCAGGAAATCAGGAAATGACCCCACTCATCCTAAAATCCTGTCATTGAGACACCCTCAGTGACAGAAATTCAGGAGCATGGGTGTGATTTCCTAAAATTCTGTCGCTCACTATGACTCAGCGACAGAAATTCAGGACGAAGCCACTCTTTTCCTGAATTTCTGTCGCTGATAAAGATAAGACGGTCAAACGGGCACCTACAGCACGTCCGGATCGTCCTTGGCGATGGTGCCGGTGGCCTTGCCGATAGCCTTGAGGCCGTGGTAGGCCACGAGAATCACGATCGTGCCGATAGCGATGCCGTTGAAGGACGTGCCGCCGATGGTGAACGCGAACTGGCCGATGGCGATGATCATGGTGATAGCGGCCACCATGATGTTGACCGGCTTGTCGAAGTTGACCTTGTTCTCCACCCAGATGCGAATACCAATCATGCCGATCATGCCGTAGAGCAGTGTGGTCACACCACCGAGCACGCCGGCGGGAATCGTGTTGATAACGGCGCCGAACTTCGGGCACAGGCTCAGAATCAGGGCGAAGGCGGCAGCGCACCAGTAGGCGGCGGTGGAGTAGACCTTGGTGGCGGCCATAACGCCGATGTTCTCGCCGTAGGTAGTGGTGCCGGAGCCGCCGCCGAAGCCGGCGAGCGTGGTGCCAAGACCGTCGGCCATCAGGGCGGTGCCGATCTGGTTGTCGTAGTCACGGCCGGTCATCTGGGCCACGGACTTGACGTGGCCGACATTCTCGGCCACAAGCACGAGCACGACGGGCAGGAACATAGGCAGGATGGAGAAGTCGGCCTGCGGCAGGTGGAACTTCGGGAAGCCGATCCATGCGGCATCATTAATGGCGGAGAAGTCGACCTGGCCGCGGAAGCAGGCATAAACGTAGCCGATGATCACGCCGACCAGAATATTGAGTCGACCAAGCAGTCCCTTGAACAGCACGGCGATAAGCAGCACGGCCAGCAAAGTCACGACTGCGGTATCAGGCGCGGCCTTGAAATTGGTCCATACGGAGGGCGCCAGATTGAAGCCGATAATGGCCACGATCGCACCGTTGACCACCGGCGGCATGATGATGTCGATCCATTTGGAGCCGGCGTAATGCACGAGCACGCCAATCAGGGCCAGCAGAATACCGGTGACCATGATGCCGAAGCTGGCGACCGCAATGCCCTTGTTGGCGGTGGTGACCGCGGTGATCGGTGCGATGAAGCCGAAGGACGAGCCCAAATAGCTTGGCAGCACGTTCTTGTTGATGAGCAAAAACAGTGCGGTGGACATGGCCGTGAAGAACAGGGTGGCGGACGGATCAAAGCCCGTGAGAATCGGCACCAGGAAGGTGGCGCCGAACATGGCGATGACGTGCTGCGCGCCGATGCCGGCGGTACGCGTCCAAGTCAGACGTTCATCAGGCTCGACCACCTCGCCGGGCTGCAACGTCTTGCCGTCGCCATGCAATTGCCACTGGAAGATATTGGACATTACTACTCTCCTCGCTCTCGGCGTCAGGCACGGCATACACACACATCCGACCGCGCTGTGCGCCATTGTATCTCATAGAGATTTTGCGAAGACGCACTTTGCGCAAGCTATTTGCCGTAATACTCCAGCAGGTGCGGGTCGACGGCCTGCACCACATCGACCAGATCGCCGTTGGACAGGTACGGGCGCTTGAATTCGCGCCACGGCTCCACTTTGACCTCCCAGCGTCCGCTCGTCTCATCAAGCACGGGCCGGGCGGTCTGCTCCCAACGCACACGCTTGGACGTGCGACCGGTTTCGGGGTCTCGACGCGTGTAATGCAGGCACGTGCAGTTGGTGATCTTCCAGTCGTCCGAATCGGCGCGATGCAGGAACTCCTCGTCGGCCAGATCCTCGATGGTGAGCATCAGGGCGAGCATGAAGTCGCCGTGCGTGACCATGACCACGGACTCCGAGTCGGACTTGCGGCTTAGCGAGGTCAGAATGTTGTGCACGCGGTCCTCGGCCACGTCGGCGATGGATTCGCCCGCCGGCGGCC